>Ga0268266_10000229_pt1 | contig 96547 bp, 82 predicted proteins | sample KBSS13metaG_FD_190356 | JGI IMG/M metagenome (GOLD analysis project Ga0268266, IMG submission 190356) | Switchgrass rhizosphere microbial communities from Kellogg Biological Station, Michigan, USA - KBS S1-3 metaG (SPAdes) (version 2) | ecosystem: Host-associated > Plants > Roots > Rhizosphere...
GATCTAGCTCAGTTTGGGCCGACGACTCCGGCTGCCTGCTGAGGCGCTCCCGCCGCTCGCTTGATCGCGAGTCGAACCCGATCGTCGCTGCGGCACGTCATACAAAGCCAAACACAGAAAACGCGGGGCAGAGAAAAGGCGGGGCAGAGAAAAGGCGGGGCTTTCACCCCGCCTCATCTCGTCACAAACCGATAATCACGACCCGATCGATCAGGCCGCAACCGCCGCATCCCGACGGGTCTCGAAGCTCGCCAGGAATTCCTCCTGCCCACGGGGCACGCGCCGCTTCGCAGGATTATAGAACGGCGAGAGAACCTTGAGCATCATAGGCAAAGCAGCCTTCATAGTGCGCTTCTTGACCGCGTTCTGCCGCTCGATCGATGCCGCAAGCTCTTCCGGCGTCATGTTCTCGCGGTCCTTGGCCAGCAAATAGGTTGCAGCTTCCTTGCTGAAATTGCCCAGGTGCTTGATCGCGAAGAGGTACCCATAAACCCGGTAAAAATACCGAGATATCGGATTCAAGCCGCTCAGTTCGTGATACACGTCCGAGCAGACGGTGCGGTGCTCGAACTCCTCGGCAAGGTGCCAGCGCCACAGATCAGCGACGGCCTGATCGGAACCGTCGAGATACTCGCCGTACTCCTCGAACCACATCTCGCAAGCGCTGGCGCTCATCGACTCGAAGCCTTCGCAATACGAGAGGTTGAACCGCAGGGGCTTGTTCTTCAGCCAATCCTCGTATTCAGCCTGGATCTTATCTTCCATCGGCTTCAGGCCTTCATAGCCCTGCTCCCGGATCACCTTGTTGTAGGCGATGTGATGCTTGCAGTGCTGCATCTCCTGCTTGCAGAAGATATCGATCTCTTCGATGAGCCGCGTGTTGGCCGGATTGATCTTGCTACGAGCCTGCTTCATGACTTTCAGCAGATAAGGCTCGACGTAAGCCGGTATGAGCGAGGCCGCGTTGTAGTTCTGCGCAAACTCCTTGTTCGGAGTCCAATGCGCGCGAACCTTCGAAAAGTCGAACTTCGGAAACCGAGCCTTCATCAGAGGCCTCCTCAACCAATTTATTTTCTGACATAGTGTAAATTCTGCGATTTGTCAAGTTTTCGGACGCGGTCAGCGGGACTTCGGCATGCCCAGAGACTTCTCGGCAATCAGGCTGCGGTGCACTTCGCTGGTGCCGCCGTAGATCGTCATCGCGATGCCGCGGCGCATGGTGACCTCGACGATATCGAGGTTGCGATCAAGGCCGCGCACAAGCGACAAAGGCGCCGCCGCCTCCACGATCGCCGAACCGTCAAGATAGAGGCACTCAGTCGTAAAGACCTTCGCCATCGGCCCCCACGAGATCTCGTGCACGCCTTCGACGCCAGCCCATTCCTGCCGCCGACACAGCACGTCGGCAACCTCGTCACGCACCGCGGCGCGGGCCAGAATGCGCCGCATCTCGGGATCATCGATGGGGCGCGCGCCGTCCGCCGCAGGCTTGCGCGCCCACTCCACGGCACGCCGCACCATCGCCTTTTGCGCCGCATGATAGCCGGATCCGCCATGCTCGAAGCTGAGGCCCGACGTCATCACCCGCGCGCCATCGTTGACCTCGCCCAGACGATAGCGGTCCGGAACACGGACATCGGTGAAGTAGGTGATGTTCGTCTTTTCGTCCTGCAGAGTGTAGACCGGGTGCAACTCGATCCCCGGCAAGTTCATCGGCACCACGAACATCGTCAGCCCCTGGTGCTTCTTGCCCGTGTTGTCGGTGCGAGTGAGCAGCAGAATGTAATCCGCGTTGTGACCATTGGTGGTGAACATCTTCTGACCGTTCAGCACCCACTCGTCGCCGTCGCGCACGGCCGCGAACTTCGCCCCGAATATGTCAGATCCCGACTGCGGCTCCGAAAAGCCGAGGCAGCCCAGCGCTTCACCGGAGATGATCCGGCCCAGGATTTCCTGCTTGGCCTCGGGTTGGGCCCACAAAGCAGACATCCCCGCAACGAATTCCGTCACAGCGGACGGCGTGCGGGTCCAGCCCAACTCCTCCCAGATCGGTGCGGCCGCCATCACCGCATAGCGGCTGCGCTTGGGCCTGCCTTCCAGACCCAGGTCGGGGAACGCGTAGCCGGCCTCAGCCATCTTCTTGTGAAAGCCGGCGTGATGGCCCGAAGTCGAATGGTGCATCTTCGCGCGGACATCGTCAGTGATGTTGGCCCTGATGAACTCGTGCATCTGGGCGGCATAGTTCTCCGCCTCCTCGCCCCATTCAAAGTCGATCGCGATCTCGCCCACTTGAGGAAGCTCGGCCGTTTCACCATCCCAGAGACGGGCCGAGACACGATCCAGCACCACGTTGGGATTGCCGGCGATCAGGGCCAACAGCTTCGCCCGGCGGAAATAAATCTGCACATCGTATTCGAGGCTCACACCGTAGCCGCCGAAAGTGCGGACCGCGTGCTTCACGGCCTGATCGACCGAGTGGGCCGCCCACCAATACGCCATCGCTGAACGTGCCCCGGCGCGCTCGCTTCCCGACGCGATCGAGTTGATCGCGCGCCACACGAGCAGTTTCGCGCCGTCCATGTTCGTCGCAGCGTCCGCCATGGGATGAGCGATGGCCTGGAAACTGCCGATCAGCGTCCCATACGCCGAACGCTCGCGGGAGTAGTCCGCCGCGAGTTCGAGCGCGCGACGGCCCAGACCCGCCAGCGAGGCCGCAGTCAGGATGCGCCATTCCTCGATCGCCGCCTCGAACAGCGCGTGAGCTTCGGGACCGCTTGCCAGAACGTGGCGCTCGCCGGTGGCGGTTGCGACATCGATCATCGCGACCGCCGCATCCGCGATGTTGCTGACGCGATCACCTGCCGCGCCGACGAGAGCGACCAAGTCATCACCGACCAGCGCCACGATGACGTGCGCCAATGATCCACCGAGCACGGCTTGTGGCTGTCCGGGCACCAAGGGCTGCAACGCCAGTGTCGCCACCGCGCCGGCTTCGACCGCGGCCGCCAGTTGTTCGGGCGCGCCGGCTCGGACAAGCAGGCCGGAGGCGACGATTGCTTCGACCAGTGGCACCGGCGCTACCGCGCGACCGGCCTGCTCAGCCACGATCGCAGCGTCGAACAGCGACATGCCGCCGTCCTCGGGCGAGATCGCCCGCATGCCGACGATCCCGAGCTCAACCAGTTGATCCCACAACGCTTGGTCAAAGCCAGTGGCCTCCGCCTCGCGCAAGCGGGCCGACGTCACTTCGTCCTTGAAGAGACGCGCAACAGTATCCTGCAACAGGGTCTCGCTGTCCGACAAGTGCAACTGCATTACGCCACTCTAACCTTTCAAAATCCCGCGCGCGGGATAGGCTGAACCGGGCTCTGCCGCAAAGCCTCGCGGGCAAAAGCCCACGCATGCGATCAATCCGCTCGGTCATCCACGCCCAGATCTACGTTTTGGTCTACATGGGCTCGAACCAGCCGACTGATGTCATAGAGCAGGCGAAGCAGCGTATCCAACTGGCCCGCAGGGTAATCGCCGAGCCGGTCGGCCAACAGCTCGACATAGAGCGCATGCGCTCCCGCCAGCACGTCGCGGCCCGCGTCTGTCAGGCTGTAGACCAGCCTTCGTCCGTCACGCCCGTCACGCGCCCGGACGATCATCCTGCTTTTCAGCAGCCGGTTGAGGTCTCCCGAGACGACACTGGCGGGCAGCATCATCAACCTGGCGATCGCTCCGGGACTGGCGTGCCCTTCCGAGATCGCGCTCAACACCCATACGCCGCGCAAGCCGAGATCGTGCGCTTGGGCATAGCGGCTGTGTATGGCGTTGAAGCTGCTCGACAGATTGCCGACCGAGGCCAGCAGGCGCCCGACCGGCCCGGAAGGCAGTCGCACGTGAAGCGGCGCAATCTCTCGACTTTGTTCAACCATGCACACCCTCTCTGCCCGCGATACCTGCCCGACTAAGGGACGCGCTTGTGAGCGCAACAGAACCCATGTACTTCGATTCTCGAAGGATATTGTGGGGGATACCGGATGCTCAAGCTTAGCATGAAGCCGACAGGCTGGTTCCAGATCGGCTGGAGTGCTGAGATCCCGCCAGGCAGCGTGAAGCCGATGAAGTATTTCGGCGAGGACATGGTCGCGTTCCGCACCGCCACCGGGAAGTTGGTGGTCATGGATGCGCATTGCCGCCACCTGGGCGCGCACCTTGGCTATGGCGGCAAGGTCAAAGGCGACTGCATCGTGTGTCCTTACCATGGCTGGGAGTGGAACGCCGACGGAAGCAACAGCCTGGTACCCTATCAGGACACGCCGACGCGCGCGACAATGCGCAAGCGCCATGTCATCGAACGCCACGGGATCATCTTCATGTGGCATGATCCGGATCACGGCGCGCCGCGCGAGGGCTGGGAACTGCCCGACCTGTTCTCCAGCATTCCGCAAGCCATCGCGGACGAAAAGGACTTCTATCCCTGCTACCCCCACGCCATCGTCGACAAGCCGGATGAGCCGATCCACCCGCAGATGGTGATCGAGAACGCTCCGGACACGGCGCACTTCCACTTCACCCATGGGACGCCCGAATGCCCAGAGCTGCTGTGGTTCGACACGTCAGACGACACCTGGCGGTCGGAAATGGGGTTCAGATCGCCCAAGACCGGCCAGATCTCGCTCAGCCTCTACACTCTGGCGCCCTGCATCAGCCTGTCGTTCACGGTCTTCGCCGGCAAGTCGATCAACTATCGGTTGATCCTGACCGCGACCCCGGTCGACGAGACCAAATCGCACTTCCGCGTGAACTACTTCTTTCCCCGTGATCCCACGTCTCCCGATGTCATGCCGGAGGACGTGCGCAGGTTCGCGAGGGAGACGGTGCGTCTGTTTGAGGAAGATGCGCGGATGTGGCGTCATCAGGTCTTCGTACAGCGACCCGTTTTCGCCAAGCAGGACATCGCCGGCTACACCGCTCTACGCAAGTGGAGCGAACGCTTTTACGAAGCTCCGGCCGGCCCCTCACCGATGCGATCGGTCGAGACGCTGTCGGAAGACCTCCCGGTCTGAAAGCTGCGGCACGGCCGGCGGCGGAGTGCGGCTGCGCCGAAGGGCGGTGCCTTACGGGCGCCGTCTCGGACTACGCCGCGCGACACATCGTTCTCCGGACACAAAAAAGCGCCCCGTGGATATGCTCCACGGGGCGCCCTTCTGTGTCTTGGGTAGCTAGGCCTCAGCGACCGCCGAAGGCATAACGCAGCTGCATGCCGAACAGACGCGGGTTGCCCAGCTGGTAGCTTGTGACACCCAGCGAAAGGTTCGACGACCCCGCACCGGTGTAGATCGCTTCGTTGGTCAGGTTGCGCACGTAGGCGGCAAGGCTGATCCCCGTATCCTGGATGTTGTCCAGGCCAATGCGCAGATCAAGCGAGGTGTAGCTCGGGATGGTCAGCTCCACCTGGCGGGTCGACCCGGTGTAGTGGAAGTCGACCGCAGCGTTGAGTTCGCCGCCGAAAACCTTCTCAGGATACACGGCGGAGATGCCAGCGTTCGCCGACCAGGTCGGCTGGCCCTGGATCTGGATGTTCGTGGGACTCTGCCTGCCGGCAGCGGTCAGGAAGTTGACCAGATTGGCAGGCAGTGTGATCGCATCCACCTTCACGTCGACGTAGGCGGCGCTGCCGCTGAGCGTCAGCCCCTCGAATGGCGTCAACGAGCCAGCGGCTTCGAAGCCGCGGATGGTCAGCGTAGCGGCATTCGCGATGATCGAAGTTGCGTTGACTCGCACCAGACCAGCTCCGCCGGTGCACGATGCGGTCGGAGTCGCCCCGACGACGCAGACACCTGCGGCCAGGCCGCTGGCGTCGAGCGGCAGCTGGTTGCCCTTGTCCTTGCCGGTGAACGCCGCCAGGTCGAGAGTGCCCCGTATCCCGCCGCTGTTGAAGCGCAGCTTGGTGCCGATCTCGAAGTCTTCCAGCGTCTCCGGCTGGAAGGTCTGCACGTTCGCGAGATAAGGGTCGAGAGTCGGCGTATTGTACCCACCGCCGCGATAACCGCGACGGTGCACGCCGTAGACCATCGCCGAAGGCGTGATCTGCCAGTTCAGGCCAAGCGTATACGTCAGCTTCTTGAACTTCGCTGCATCGAAGGTCTCGGCCACGTCGATGTTGGGGCCCACGCCGGCACGGCACTGCTCTTCGGTTGGGATGGAAGCGCTGCGGGCCGTGGTCATAAGCAGTGCGGGGGCGAGCGGGCTAAGCGTTGCCGAAGTCGTGCAGACAGACTGACGATCCCACGTTTGGCGAACACCAGCCGTCAGGGTCAAGCCATCGAGGAACCGACCCAGCGAGTAGTCGATCTGCCCGTAAACCGCCTTGCTGCTGTTCTTGAGATAAGTCGTCGAGAACGTGTGCGAAAGCCCGAAGAAGGTGTTCACCTCGAGGGCCTGATAGCCGCCGGGGCCGTTCGGCTTTTCCTTATAGTAGAAGCCGCCGACCGTATACTTCAGGTCGTCATTGAGGAGCGAACCAGAAAGCTGGAGCTCGTCCGTGATCTGCTGGAGGCGCGTGGTAGCCGGCGAAGAGACGATCGGCACCGCAAGCCCGGACGTCGACACGTTGGTGAAGGCGTCGGTGCTGCGATACCCGAAGATGTTCTTCAGCTGGTGGTTTTCGCCAAGGCGGATGGTTGTGGTGTTGCTCACACCCTTGACGATCGTACGCGCCAGCCAGGGATCCTGGGTCGTGTAAGAGACGCGATCCTTGATCGAGTTCTGGGCGGCGCCAACCGCAGTAGACACGTTGCAGCGGATGTCGTTTGTAGAACACTGCGCCAGCGCGGGAATGACCGAGTTGGCGTAGAAGTTGGCAAACGCCAATGTGGCCGGGTCCGTCGATCCGCGCGACAAGGCAGCGTAGATGTCGCCAGGCTTCTGCGAGTAGAGGGCGCCGGGGAAGCTCGCGAAAATGAAAGCCGGGCCACCCCGAATCTTGCTGTAATCCGCAACCGTGACGTTCTTGAGCCAATCCGTAGGTTCGATGAGCAGCGAGGCACGCACCGATCGGGCATTGAATTCGTCGGCATCCCGATTGGACGGAACCAGGCTGCCGGGCGTGATCACGCCATTGTTGATCCCATATTGCGAGTACAGGAAGGTCTTGACGTTGCCATTTTGATTGCTGAGCTGACCGGAGACACGTAGCGCGATCTTGTCCTGGACGATCGGAACGTTGATCCCGCCCTCGATGTTCAGATTGCTGTACTGCGCGACATCGGTAACGAAATAGCCACCGAACTCATGCGTGGGCGCCTTGGTGACGGTAAGCACCGCACCGCCGATGGAGTTCCGACCGAACAGCGTCCCCTGCGGACCCTTCAGAACCTGGATGTTCTCCATGTCGTAGCTCTGGATTAGCGAGCCGTACGTCGGGAGAGGCACATCGTTCATGTAGGTGATGACGCCCGGCGAACCATTGCCGGTGACGGCCTTGGACTGGCCACGAATGACGATGAAGGGGTTCGCGCGCGAACCGGCGGCCTGGATATTCAGACCCGGTGTGATTTTGGTCAGTTCCAGCGTGTTCTGCACACCCTTCGTGACCAGCTGTTCGCCCGAGAACGCCGTGATCGCGATCGGAACCTTGGACACGTCTTCCGCGCGGCGGCGAGCGGTCACGATGATCGCACCGCTATCGCCGGCATCGGCAGCGCTGGACTGATCTGCGGCAGAATCCTGCGCGGTCGCGTCCTGCGCAGCGGTGTCCTGCGCGAACGCCGGGTTCGTGACAAGGGCGAAGCCGATCGCGGCGGTCGCCAGCAAAATCCCCTTCTTCATCGTGATCTTCCTCTCATACAAAGTAGCTTGGAACATGACTCATCGTCTCCGGAACTGGGTGCTGCGCGCCCCGGCCGGCTGAAGCTCATCGCTTCGTTTTTAAAGCTGAACGCCCGTGTCCTCTCTCTCTTGGAAACGGCGCGTCTCGGCGGGCCTTCGTATCTGGGCGGCTTCCTTATCCAAAAGTTGCGTCGCGGCAACGAAAATCTACAACCTTTCCGCTTTCTGGATTTTAGTGTTATATTTTTCCCATACCTGGCTGCTTTGGGCGCTCGAATCGCGGATGCTGCACCGCAATACGGGCACTCGCGAGCGTGCCTCGGCCCGCCTCATTCCCTCTGTCATGCGGCCGTCCGCTTGACATACCCCCCGCCTGACGTGCGTACTCGCGCCGGAAAAAGGCCAACGATCCTGGCGCATGAGAGAGCGTCGCCTGGCGATCCCCCAAAGGAGAACGGATGTCGCGTGAGCAACCCGCCAGCAGTGCTGCGGCCGAATGGTCGAGGCACTGGACCGTCGTTCTGGCCGCCGCGGCAGGATCGTTCGCCACCAGCCTGAGCGTCTATGTCCTGGGGTTGTTCATGCAGCCGCTGCAGGACAGCTTCGGCTGGTCCCGCGCGAGCATCAGCGCCGCAGTGACGATCCACGCCGGGCTTGGCTTCCTGGGCGCCGCTCCTGCCGGCTACATGCTCGATCGGATCGGAGCCAGGCGCGTCGGCATCTACGGCATCGTCCTGTTCTGCCTGTTCTTCGCTTCGCTGTCGCTCGTCACCAGCAGCATCTGGTCATGGTGGGGCGTGTGGTTCCTGCTCGGTCTGGCAGGCTTCGCGGTGAAGCCCGCGGTCTGGGCCAAGGCGGTGACCTCGTTCTTCGTGCGCAGTCGCGGCATCGCAATCGCCTTCATGCTATGCGGCACGGCGCTGGGCTCGGTAGCGCTGCCGTTTGCCGCCAACGCGCTGATCGCCAGCTACGGTTGGCGCATTGCCTTTGCAGCCCTGGGATTAGGAGCGGCAGTGATCGTGTTGCCGATCCTGGCGCTCTTCCTCCGCGATGCCACGGACAAAGCCGCAAAAAAGACGCGTGACCCTCGTGCTGACCTGCCCGGCTGGACCTTCCGCGAAGGATTGCGCAAGCGCCAGCTTTACCAGATCGCCCTGGCCGCCGCTCTCGTCGTCGGCGTCATGGTCGGGTTCACGGTGCACATCGTGCCGATGCTGATCGCGCAAGGTTTGCCGCGTTCGACGGCGGTATCTCTGCTACCCGTGGTCGGAATCTCGTCGGTGGCCGCCCGGCTTGGCATCGGCTACCTCTTCGATCGATACCAGCATCCCGCCATCGGCGCTGTGAGCCTGTGCGCACCGGCCCTGGCCGCAACGATCCTGCTGCTGCTTCCTCCCTCGTTTGTCAGCGCCGCCCTCGCGGCGGCCGCGCTAGGCTTCTGCGCGGGCGCGGAATTCGATGCGCTCATCTATCTGGCCAGTCGCTTTTTCGGCCTGAAAGCTTTTGGAACGCTGTTCGGCATCGTCGAGACGGCGATGTTCGCCGGCATAGCGGCCGGCCCGGTCGTGGCAGGAGCCGTGTTCGATGCGACGGGCTCGTACCACTTGTTCCTGATAGCGGCCATCCCGCTCTCGCTGACCGGCTCGCTCGCCATCATGCTGCTCGGACCCTACCCGGATCATCCGGTGCCGGAAGAGGCGGCGAGCACGACGGGCCGCCTCGATCCCGAGGTTCCGTAAACTCTCTCAATCCAACATCCGTCACATCGAGGCAATTCGCGCCATGACTTACGAAGAAGAGATGATCGCCCGCGCGGCAATTGGACATCTGCTCGCAATTTACAACAGCGCCGGGGATCGTGGGAAAGTGGACGATCTGGTCACCGCCTTCGCTCCCGATGGTGTGCTGGACATCGAAAGCGAAGACTTCGCGAGCCGCGAGGCCATCAAGAACTTCATCGGGAAAGTCGCTTCAGGCGAGTTGCCGGCGCAGCTGGCCGGTGCCCGGCATCATCTCACGACCTCGCGTATCGAATTCGACAGCGACGAGACGGCGAAGGCATGGACGTACTTCTTCGTCATGCGACGCTGCGAGTTCCTGCACGAGGGCACCTACATCGACCAGTGCGCCAAGATCGACGGGCGCTGGCTGATCACCCACCGGCGAGTCAAGATCGTCTACGACGCAGAGAATGCTGCCGGTTGACCGGATGGCAGACGCATATCGCACCGGTCAAGAATCGGCACTCCCTCAAACCACGCACGATCGGGACTACGCCGGCCGCCATCCGTTCACGCGATTGTCAGGAAAGGAGCGTTTCCGCGATGCACCGGCGCATGACGGCCGCAAGCTCCGCGTCGTGGCCGTTCAGCCGTGCTTGAGGACCGGCGAAGCCCAGAACCAGACCCACGCCGGCGTCGCAAGGCGGTAAAGCAATCGCAAGCGAGCGCAGATCGCTATCGATGGCGATGCCGCCGCTCGCGAAGCCGCTCTCCCTGATGGCGTGCACCTCAGCAAGGATCGCGGGACAACGGCTCGGCCCGCCACGATGCCGATCGATATATCCGATGATCCGCTCGACTTCTGCGTCGCAGTGCGTGGCCAGATAGGCACCGCCCAAAGCGGAGCCCACGAGTGGAACCTTGAGCCCTTTTTCCAGTGCGATCGGACCGCCGACAGGCTGAACTACGTCCACCAGCTGCATATGCTGATCCTGACGAACCGCGAGCGTTACGATCTCTCCGGACCTGGTGTGTAACAGGTTCAACAGGCTACGCAGCCGTTCTCCCCCATAGTAGTCGCTAGCGAGCCACGCTCCAAAACGTACGAGCCGGGGCGAGGGCCGGTAGAGTTTGCGCGAAGCCTCGAAGATCAGGTAGCCGGAATCCACCATCGTCTTTAGCAACTGGTCCGTGCTGGAACTGTGCCAGCCGAAGAAGTGACTGATCTCGGTCGCACGCAGCGGCCTTTTAAGCTCGGCGAAGTGTTCGAGAACGTTCAACGCGCGCGTCGCCGATTTCGCGAGATTGCGGCGGTCTCCCGGCAGCTTTACCTGCATTTCGGGCGCATCCTCGTCACTCACGGCTCAGCCAGTTCTTTGCAAGGAGGGCTTGCGAACCAGACTGTCCCGCATGAAACGAGTGATCGCGTCCAGCGCCTCGACGCTGCTTTGCAGGTCTGGAAAGAGCGTCGGGAATACGTGCTGCATCTGCGGCACGATGTGCAGCTCGACGCCGACATGCTGGTCGGCCAATCGGCCAACGAATGCGATGGTGTCGTCCAGAAGAACTTCCGCCGTGCCAGTGATGATCAACGTGCGTGGCATGCCGGCCAGGATCTCGGCCAACATAGGCGAGGCGAGAGGCAGCGTCGCGTCCATGCCTTGGAGATAATCCTCCGCCGCCTGCCGCGCCGATGTCAGGCTGAAGAGAACGTCGCTCGCGGCCCGGCTCTCATAGCTGGCAGCGCTGACCCGCAGATCGAGCCATGGCGAAAGCAGCACTGCTCCGCGCAAGCTTGGCAGCGCTTCGCCAAACGTGATGCAACTCGCCGCAGCAAGGCCGCCGCCAGCGGAGTCTCCGCCCACAAGCAGCGGCACTTCAGGGTCTTGCGCGACGACCGCCTCGATCACGGCCGCGCAGTCATGGAGCGCGGCGGGAAAGGGCTTCTCGGGCGCCAAGCCGTATGCCGGCGCGAACACCCGGCAATCGGCCGCTCCGGCAAGCAACGTGAGGAACCCGGTCATGCGCTGCGGACTGCCCAGGTGGTAACCGCCGCCATGCAGGTAGACCATATTGCCCACGGCATCACCGGGCGGGGAGGCGACCAGTGTGGGCACACCGCCAAGGACCCGCTCGGTCACCGTGACGTCCTGGCGGGCGGGATAGGGAGAAACCGCCTGCGTCACGCCTGCGCGCCTTTCGATCAACTCGACCGACGCGGCCTTCCCGGAGCGGAGCGGGGGAAGCGGATAGCGGGCTGTAAGCGGCATGTCAGTCGACACCTCCGGATGGTGTGTCTTTAGGGTCTCGGCGCGTCACTACGCTTGCACCGGATCGTCAGGCCGGCGCACCGCCAGACGCGCCGCAGGCAGCGCGTACCAGAGCAGTCCCGCTGCCAAGAGGCCGCCTCCCACCAGCACGATTGCGAGCGCGCGGTTCACCTGCATCGGATCGGCGAAGACGAAGTCTGTGAAAAAGGCGACAGTTGGTGGGCCAAGACACATCCCCATGAAGTTGAACACCATCCCGAACAGCGCGGTCATCCGCCCTCGAAAGCGCGGCGGGGTGGCCAGCTGAAGATGCGCCACGGACGGCCCCGTGAACGGCTGGAGGAAGTGCAAGGCCATGTAGGCGGGAAGGAACAGCCAAAGCGTATCGGCCAGCACGAACGCGATGATCGCACAAGCTATCCCGATGAAGCTCGTATAGACGAAAAAGCGAAGGTGCGCATCTGTGGTACCACGCGCATACCACCGATCGACGAACCAGCCGCCGAACACGAAGCCAGCCATGCCCGGGAGCAGGTTGACCAGGCCCAACAGCATGCCCACGTCGCTCACCGACATGCCATAGCGCCGCATCAGCATGACGGGGGTCCACGCCGCCATGCCGTAAGCCATGACGGCGATCATGCCGAAACCAAGGAAGTGACACGTGAAATAGCGCTTGTTGGAAGCCAACAGGCGGATGAGGCCATGATCTTGCCTCGGCTCTCGCGATGTCGCCGGAACATGCCGGGTGCGAGCCGGCTCGGGTACCAGCCACACGAGCATGGCCGTGAAGATGCCGGGCGCTCCGGTCAGCATGAAAACCATCTGCCATGGCTCCAGCGCGCCCAACACCGGAAAGGATACAGTGCCCAACGCCTCCAGCTTCTGTATCACGATGCCGCCCGCCATGTAGGCGATCGCGCCGCCGATGGAGGAGCCGGTCGCGAAGATACCGATAGCCAGCGCCATACGGCGGGGGGGAAAGAGGTCCGCGATCATGGAATAGACCGCCGGCCCCAACGAGGCCTCGCCGATGCCGACGCCGAAGCGAGCGATCAGCAACTGCCAGTATGTCGAAGCGAGACCGCAGCAGCTTGCCGCAACCGACCACAAGGTCATGCCCAGATAGATGATCGTGCGACGCGAATAGCGGTCCACGAGCCAGCCGATCGGGATGCCGAAGACGGCGTAGAACAATCCGAACGCCACGCCCTGCAGCAGGCCTATCTGGAAATCGGTCACATGCAGGCTGGCTCGGATCGGCTCTACCAGCAGCGATATGATGAGGCGATCGAGGTAGGCGAAGATCGCCACGAAGAGGAAGATGGCGACGCTGAACCAGGATCGGCCTGGCGAGATGCCCGACGCATGCTCCTGCTCTATCTCTCCAGCGATCGCATTGCCTGTCTTGGTCATGCCCTGTGCCTCTCCACCCGATTTCTTTGTTGTCAGCGTGGATCAGGCCCGCAACTTCTCCTCGAGCAAGGCGACCGTTCCTGCCCATGACACGCGGTCGGCCACGGCGTGATAACCGACGCCGGGAATGTTGTTTATCGGCCGAGGATAGGGGTCTGTGAAGGAATGCAGCGCATCGCCGAAAACGGTGATGTCGTGACTGGCTGAGGCCTGTGTCATCTCGCTGCTAAATTCGTCGATGTGTTCAGGCGGCGCGTAGGGGTCCTGCCCGCCGGCGTAGATCGTGACATGGGCACGAACGCCGCCTTCGGGTGCGGGGCGCTGCGTGGTGAGCAAACCGTGGTAGCTTACCACCGCCTGCACTTCCGTTCCGGAACGCGCGAGATCCAGGACACATTCACCGCCGAAGCAGAACCCGATGGCGGCGACGCGCTCGTCGTCCACTTCCGGCAGGGAACACAGAGCACGATAGTTCACCAGGACGCGTTCGCGCAGATGGTCGGGATCGGCATGCAGACTTTGCATCACTTCCCCGCCTTCGAGCGGGTTCTCGTAGTAGGCGGCCTCACCGTACATGTCGGTCGCCAGCGCGACGTAGCCCAGTTCGGCCAGAGCCTCTGCCCGCTCGCGCACCAGCCTGCCTTGCCCGCGCGCATCGTGCATCACCAGCACACCGGGACGAGGACCATCGGCTTTGGGCAGAGCCACCTGTCCAAGCAGCCGCACATCGCCGTGACAATACTCGTAAGATCTCAGGCTCATGATTATCCTCTTCCCCTTTTTTTGGCGCGGTGGCGCTATCCACCGTCATCCTCTTCGCTGTCGTTGCCAGCGCGGATTATGAAATCCGATACGCGGCGGCAGGCATCGACCACGGCTTGGCCGGTCTGCTTTATCTGCGCGCCGGTCATCTCGCTGCGGAATCCGGACAAACTGATGACGAAGGCCACGCCGCTTTCGTCCATGACAGGCGCCATAACGAACGACGGCGTATAAGATGTCTCGTCGTCCAATTCGATCACGGACATGTCATTGTACTGGCGCCGTTCGTCCACGGGCGCGTGAAGCAGTTCACTGGACCAATTATCCTGGCGGATCGCGAAGTGATACCCGCGCGCGCGCGCGGCGCGCATCGTCTCCTGCACCTTGGCAAGCTCCTCCGGACGCGCTCCCGCGCTGACGTGGTCCTCCCACTCGCGGATCACGGTATCGCCATCCCATGCGAGAGACGGACCGCCCCATAGCGTCATCAACGTAACCCGTTGACCGATCGGCGGCAGCCAGCCCAGGTGCGACATGCCTCCCGCCCGGTCGCGCAGCACGAGATCGCCCTTGTCCCGGAACATGGCGGCGCAGATCGCATCGAACTCGTCGGCCAGACCGCGCATTTCCTCGCGGGCGATTTCCAGCGGCGAATAGTGGCGGCGCGCGATCCGCCCGGCGGCGACCAGCGTCGGTCCGATGATGTAGCTCTTGTCCGGCTTGCGATAGAGATAGCCCGCGTCCACCAGCGTACCGAGCAGCGCGTGGCATGTCGCCCGGCTGAGCCGCAGCGACTTGATCAGGTCCGTCAGCGTGAACGCCTGCAAGGGATGTTCGACAAAAAAATTCAGAACCGCGATCGTTCGGGCGGCGGCGGGAGATGGTCTTGACATGGCTACTTTTCCGTGGCGGCGCGGCAGCGCCATAGCGGTGGGCCTGTCTACGGCAAGCACAAAAGCCGCTTGCGCCGCCATGCGCGGCTCTCACTTGGCCGCTGCCAGAACCGCGATTGTGCGCGCACTATCCAAGGCGGGAGAGGACGGCATCTCGGGTGTTCCCATGCGGCGTCCGGCTTCGCTCAGTACAACCGCCGGATCCTCGCAATCCAGTTCATAGATCGCGATACAATCGGGCGTGGCCATGCCCTGAGGCAGCTTGACAGGTTCGGTGCCGTATCGCTGCGCGGCAACAACCCCCGGAACACGCAACATGTCCGGCAAGTGGCGTTCGCGATACCACTGCTCGAATTCATCCTCACGGCCTGGAACCGCATATGTCGAGACGATGAAGAGTTGCCTTGCCATGGTTAAGATTCCCGCTGCGCGCGATCAGGCGCCCAGACGCTCCAGACTGTCGTGATCCGCGACAGCAGTGCCAAGGCGCCGATTGAATTCGTGGATCACGGGCGGGTCGACCCGCAGAGTAATGGCCCACAGGAACATGCCGTAAGCCAGGGACTCGCGATAGCGCTCCCATGCTTCATCCCAGTCCGGAGCGGATACGCCCAAGCTCGTAAGCCGATCCAGGTAATAGCGCAGCAGATCCTGCTCGCTTGCCCGTCGCTCCTCCACGGTGAGCACGGCCGCGATATGGTAAGCAACGTCGAGCGACCAATGGCCGCGTTGTAGCAGCTGCCAATCGACGAAGCCGGTGCCGTTCGCGCTCTCGAAAACGTTGCCGGCATGCGCATCGCCGTGGATGAGACAATGCGGAAGCGCGGCATCCCGGCGCGCGATCTGGCGAAGCGCCGCATAGATGCGTTCACCGTCCCGGATCGCGTCCGGCAAAGGCTCACCGCGCTCGCCTTGCATGAGTTCCGTGAGGCGCGTTGGCGGCACGATATCGTAGCGGGTGAGTTCCTGCACCCTCGCTCTGACCCATGGCCACTGCGCCAGAGCCTCATCACCCCAACTCGCGGCATGCAACTTGGCAAGCTGATCGAGGCTGGCTTGCGCCTGTGTCGCTGAGTAAGGGGAAAGGGCCGTGAGAAACCGCGCGCCGCCGCTAATGAGGTCGTGCATCAGGATCACGCCGGCACCGGTATCCGGGTCGCTCCCCGCATGCACGCATTGCGCCAGGCGCATTGGCAAGGACGGTGCGATGTCGCGGTAGAAGCCCGCTTCCGTCAACTGCACACCTGACTTCAGGTAGCCCATCGAGGGATCGCCGAAGAAGCCCTTCAAACAAAAAGCGTTCGGATAGTCGGTCGGCACCGATGAACCGTATTCGAGCTCCATCCGCACTTTGGTGCACGACGGCCCAAACTGATCGACGATATGGACGCGGCGCACGTCCAGGGGCGAAGCCTTGCCGCCCAGGGCCTGGCCCAGCCATTCGGCACGCAGTGTTTCAGCCAGGTCCAACGGCGCTGGATCAAACAGCCTTTGTCCATCGCCCATCCCGCTCTCCCAAACCTCGCTTTTTTCACTTAGCAATTCGGTTGTTCGAACTGCAGTTCGCTCTTACACTCATATTCTCTTTCGATCTTGTCAAGCGAGCCTTATAGCGATCGCGGGCGGCAGGAGCGAAGCCTCCCCCGAAGCACTTGAATAATGCCGAAAACGGCTCCCGAAATGGCGAGGATCAGAGGATGCAGGCAGTTCCAGAAGCCAAGGACGCGCTCGTGTCCGTTAGTCCCGGCCGGCAGAAATACGTCATCGGCATTCTGCTGTTGATGTACGTCTTCGCTTATATGGACCGCAACGTGCTTGCCTTGATGGTCGATCCAATCAAGCAGTCACTCCAAATCACCGACGTACAGTTCAGCATCGTGCACGGTGTCGCGTTCGGCGCGTTCTATGCGGTGTTCGGATTGCCCATGGGCTATCTGGTTGACCGCTTCTCGCGCCGCTGGGTGCTGTTTTACGGGATAGGCTTCTGGTCCGCGGCCACGCTCGCATGCGGACTGGCGCGAAGCTTCCCGGCGCTCGCCATGGCACGCTTCGGCGTCGGTGCAGGTGAGGCGACGCTGGTGCCGGCTGCTTATGCCACGATTGCGCGCGTTCTTCCCAAGGAGCGTATCGCAACCGGCATCGCCATCTTCTCCATGGGATCGGTCCTAGGTAGCGGCATCGCCATCGGCATCGGCGGACTGCTGCTGGCGCACCTCGAGAAGACCGGCGGAGTGACACTGCCATTGATCGGCCTGTTGGAGCCTTGGCAGGCGGTGTTCATCGTAATCGGCCTCCCTGGTTTCCTGGTGGCGCTGCTGTCCTTCACCCTGCCAGAGACCCAGAGCGCGCGGGTTGTGGTGCACGAGGCGCAACCTGCCGAAGCCGCTCCCTCGCTCGGCGGCTATGTGCGCGATCATGCCGCTTACCTATTCCTCACGATCAGCGGGCTCAGCCTCACCACCACGATGGCCTACGCGCTAGGCGCATGGATGCCGGCGCTGCTGCTGCGCAAGTTTGGCGTCGACGTGGCTTGGGCGGGCAGCGCCATATCCGTGATCACCATGACCGGCATCGTCGGCTTCGCCGCTGCGGGAATAAGCTCGGACCGCTTATACAAAGCCGGTTACAAGGACGGACATCTGCGCCCTGTTCTGTACATGCTGCCCGCGACGATCGTGCTCGCGTGGATCGGCTTTGCCGCGTCTTCGAACATATGGCTGACCCTGGCGTGCTACATGGGAACGCACGTCTTCATCACGCTCGGCAACTCTACGGGATCGCACATCCAACTCGCCGCGCCGCCTGCTCTTCGTGGACGTCTCGCCGCGATAACGGTGGCATGTCAGCACCTCCTCGGCTTGGCTCTCGGACCCTTGCTAGTCGCTTTGCTAACGGATCACGTCCTGCACGATCCGCGTCGGGTGGGGACTTCGATGGCGATCGTGGTGGCCGCCATCGGCCCGCTGACGATGCTGGCGTACGGATTGGCGCTCAAGCCAGCGCGGCGTGCCGTGTCGCAGATGGAAGCACCGTTGGGCCCAGTCCCCGCACTCTCCTCCTGACCCATCCCTGGACGTGCTGACGCCAATAGGTCTTGACGACTCGCCAGCAAAATGATGAAGTGCGGATATATCGACGTAAAGTTCGATATTTAGAATTGTAATTGGAGAGGACATGACTGAATACAAGGTCATTTGCGCGGACAGCCACGTGAACCCGCCGCCCGACTTCTGGCAGGAGTACTTGCCGTCGTCGCTTCGCGACCTCGCTCCCAAGATCGAGCAAGGGGAGGATGCCGATTATGTGGTGTTCGAAGGGCGACGCAAAAAGCTGAACCTGATCGGCGCGCAAGCCGGACGCGATGGCAAGAACTTCAAGATAGAAGGCCGGCTCAGCGACATGCGCGGCGGTGGCTGGCAGCCTGACGAGCGGCTCAAGGACATGGACACCGACGGCCTCGACGCTGCCGTGATGTTCGGTGGGGGCCCGCTGGGCACCACCAATGACGAGCTGTATATTCACAGCTTCGATGCCTACAATCGCTGGCTTGCCGACTTCTGCGCCTACGATCGCGACAGGCTCGTCGGCGTCGCATACCTGCCCATGCGCGATATCGATGAGTCGATCGCAATGCTCAGGGACATGGCGAAGCGCGGGTTTCGCGCCGTCAATATCCCGGCGTTCCCGCAATCCAAGTCGCTCAAGCAAATGGAACTGGCCGGCGGCGCGCAAGTCGTCGCCCTCACCGGCAATCCTTTTGGCGAGCTGCAATACGATGACCCGGCCTTCGACCGGTTCTGGGCAGAGGTTGTCGAACTCGACATCACCATCACGATCCATCTCGGTGCGCGCATGGCCCGTTGGAACGAGCCGCGCTTCTTCCTGTCCGATCTGCTGATGACCAAGTTCTCGATGGCCGAGCCTATCGCCCTGCTTATCTTCGGCGGCGTTTTCCAGCGTTTCCCCAAGCTACGTTTCGCGAGCATCGAAAGCGGCGTGGGCTGGTTCGCCTTTGCATCGCACTACATGGACATGACCTGGCACAAGCAACGGTACTGGACCAAGAACGGGCTGACTGAACCACCCAGCTACTACATGGATCAGAACGTCTACGGCTCGTTCATCCACGACAAGCCTGGCATCTTCACTCGGCATCTGCCCGGTGCGAAGAACATCATGTGGTCGTCGGATTATCCGCATTCGGAAACGACCTTCCCGCATAGTCAGGAAAGTATCGCAAATCTCTTCGAAGGGGTTCCTGACGATGAGAAATATGAAATCGTCTGTGGCCGAGCCAAGCGCCTGTTCCTGAGCTGACGACAGTCAACCGCCGACAGTATTCGGTTTTGGCGGATTTTTTCCGTAGGAACGGAAAATATGCCAGTCATATGTATTTAGCGGATCAGTGCAGGGGCTCTGTTGACTTAGGCCGAGCCCCTGCTGTTCTAATCGTCGAGAGCACCGCAGAGTGCCGCCCAGGGAGAGTGAGATGACAAGTACGAGCGAGAGGGTAATCGCGCCCACGCTGTCCGCGGATTCGTGGCCGGGGCTCTTCGACGGCGACTATCGCGACGGATCGGGTACGGTCTTCGCCGTGAACGATCCATCGACTGGGCAGCCGTTCGCGCATGTCTCGGGCGCTTCGCCAGACCAGGTCTCGACCTTGATCGGCAAGGCACGCGAGGCGTTCGACAATGGCGCATGGTCCGGCATGCCCATGGCGCAACGGGCCGAGAAATTGCGCGCCATGCTTGTATGGCTTCGTGACAACGTAGAGCGGCTGACCGACATCGTCGTGCGCGAGGCCGGCTTGGTTCGCCACTCGATGCTCAAGTATGCGCAGATCGAACTGGCAATCAGCCAAAGCGAAGACATCATCGACCTGGCGCTGACGCTCCCATCGATCACCGACAATCCCCTGCCGCTGTCGGAACGGTACACCGCGCGGCACTCGCTCCAGAGTTTCATGCTCTACGAGCCAGTCGGCGTCGTCGCCGCGATACCGGCCTACAACTTCCCGTTCTGGATCGCTGCGTGGAAGGTCTTCCCCGCGCTCATCACCGGCAACACAGTGGTGCTGCGCCCCAGCCCGCTGACCCCGCTTTCCGCTCTCATGCTGGGAGAAGCGGCGGCGGCGGCCGGATTGCCGGATGGCGTCTTGAGCGTCTTCACCGAGGGCGGCCACGACGGCGCCATCCTCCTCACCACAGATCCACGCATCGACATGGTGGCATTCACCGGCTCGTCCGCCGTCGGTCGCGCGGTGATGAAGCAGGCCTCCGACACCATGAAGCGGCTCCAGCTCGAACTGGGGGGTAAATCCGCTCAGATCTACCTTCCGGACGCGGCCGACATGATTCCCGGAGCAGCGGGACGGGTCTGCTTCGCGCACAGCGGTCAAGGCTGCTCGCTCGGAACCCGCATTTTCGTGCCCGAGGCGGACAAGCCTGCGATCCTGAGCGCCATGGCGTCCGCGCTATCCACCGCCGTTGTCGGACCTGCCGAGGATCCGGCGACGACGGTTGGTCCCGTTATCAGCCGGGCCCAAGTCGAGCGCTGTGAATCGTTCGTCGCAGCGGCGGTCGCAGCCGGAGGAAAGGTTGTCGCAGGCGGACGACGCCCCCCTCACCTTCCCGACGGGTTCTACTTCGAACCGACCATCCTCGATGTACCGGACCATACCAATCCGGCAGCGAGGGAAGAGATTTTCGGCCCGGTCGTCTGCGTTATCGGCTACCGCGATATCGATCATGCCGTCGCCATGGCCAACGACTCGCCCTACGGCTTGTCGGGCCACGTCTTCAGCAAGGACCTTCCCCGCGCCATGGCCGTCGCCGCCCAGTTGCGGACTGGCACGGTGAACGTGAACGGCGGGATGATGAGCGCCTTCGCCTCGAGCGGGGGCCGCAAGCTGAGCGGCCTCGGCCGGGAGCGGGGCGTCGAGGGTCTTCGCATCTACCAGGAAGCGAAATGCGTGAGCGTGACCCAATGAACGCGATCGCCACGCGAACGCCCACGGCGCTGCTCGCCGGCAAGTCCGTTATCATCATGGGAGCGGGATCGGGCGTAGGGCGTGCGGCCTCGATACTGTTCGCCAGCCACGGCGCGCGCGTCGCCTGTGCGGACGTGCGGCCCGACTGGGTGGCCGACACTGTGGCGCAGGTACGGGAGAACGGCGGCTCCGCGCATGCGATCACTTGCGATGTCGCGATCGAAGAAGACGTGCGCGCCGCTGTGGAGCAGGCGGTCGCCGATCATGGCCGGCTCGACATCATATACAACAATGTCGGCATCACCGGCGGTCCCGCGCCGCTTCGCGACACCACGCAAGAGCAGTTCGACCGCCTCACCGCGATCAATGTCGGCGGGGTCGTCAACGGCTGCAAAGTGGCCGTCCGCCAGTTCGAGCAGCAGGGCGGCGGCGGCGTGATCGTGAACACGGCGTCTGTCGCGGGACTGATCGGCTGGGGCGGCGTCGTTTACGGAGCCACCAAGGGCGCCATCGTGGCGTTGACGCGCACCCTCGCCATCGAACTCGCGAATCAGGGCATCCGGGTGAACTCGGTCTGTCCGGGCGGAATGCTGACCAACTTCTTGGGCAGCTCCGAGGCCTTCGCGGAGCCCAGCGCCGAACAGATCGCCGCGATGAGCAAACTTCATCCTCTGGGCCGCCCCATCGACCCGGTGGATTGCGCCAATGCCGCGCTGTTTCTCGCCTCGGATCTCGCAAGCAACATAACCGGCGTCAATCTGCCGGTAGACGGTGGCATCAGCGCTGGCTGACTTAGCTTCTGATGAAGCGTGCATTTACAACAATAAACAAACCTAATTTTAATAAACGGGGAGAGTGAAATGACTGTCATGACTAAGTGCGCAATTCTGGCGGCGGGGACTAGCTTGCTTGCGTTTGCGCCGGCGATGGCCCAGTCGGAACCGGCCGCGACTGCGGCTGTGAGTGACGCCGACGACGGCAACTCGATCGTCGTCACGGCCCGCCGCAGGGAAGAACGCCTCACCGACGTTCCAGCGGCCATCAGCGTCGTCACCGCAGAAACGCTTGCCGCGAAGGGCATCACCACCCCCTCGCAACTGACCCAAGCGGTGCCTTCGCTGCAGCAATCATCGTCTGGCTACGGCAATGCGACCCCGCACTTCCTCATCCGCGGCCAACGCCAGCAGCTGGAATTCATCCAATCCGACCAATCGGTCGGCATCTATGTCGACGAAATCGTCGTGCCACGTCAGCAAGGCCTCAACGCGGGGCTGTTCGATATCGCCAATATCCAGGTTCTCAAGGGTCCCCAGGGAACGCTGTTCGGCAAGAACCAGACCGGCGGCGCCATCCTGTTCACATCCGAAACGCCAAAGAGCGAGTTCGGAGGAAATCTGACCGCCGCCGTCGGTAACTACGATGCGCGGCGACTTGAAGGTGCCTTGAACATTCCCATCACGGACAGCCTGCAGATAAGACTTGCGGGCCAGATCAACCGCCGTGATGGCTACATGCACAACGTCAGTGACGGCCGTTACTACAACGACACGCACACCGACGGCTGGCGCGTCTCCGTTCACTATGCGCCCGGCCAAGGCGTCCTGGAGAACTGGCTGATCGTCAGTGGATCGAAGGAGAAGGAAATCGGGGCGCTGCCCAAGCAATTGCCGCAGTATCTTGGCCTGCCTGGCGTCGGCACTTCTGGCCTGTTCACCTTGTTCGGCAATCCCCAGGGCGATGCGCTCTACTCGGGGTTGATCCAGAAGCAGGCGCGCACCTTTGGCCGTTTCGAAACCGCCGGCGTTAGCCCTTATCAATTGGCTAACGGGAAAAACATCGACATCGACAACTTCGCGATCACGAACAAGACCGAGTGGCACATCAACGACAATGTGACACTGCGCAATATCTTCGGCTATCGCTATCTGAATAGCTATCAGAGTGCCAACATCGCCGGTGTTGCTGGTTTCAACTTGATCCCCGGAACCACCGCCACCACCGCGACAGCGGCGCGGCTCGTGTCGCCATTGGGCCCTGATGGGTTACCACAGCTGTCAGGAAATATCGTCTGCGGACCTCAATCGGGATACAATTGCCTGACCGTGGGCTTCTATTCGATGAACTACACCAAGCAACGGCAGGTTAGCGAAGAGGTCAACCTGCTAGGCAAGCTGTTCGATAGCAAGCTCGACTATATCGTTGGTGGCTATTACTTTCGCGAGCACGGGGTCGGCATCACCAGTAACTTCGTCCCGATCTCCCAGGCTCCACGCATCGGCATAGCGCAGAACGAACCCGCTAACGAAAGCAAGGCCGTGTTCGGCCAGGTGACGTGGCATGTGCTCGACTCCGTTTCTTTGACCGGCGGCCTGCGTCAAACCTGGGATCGCCGCGAGACGAACGCCCGCAACGCCATTTCCCTCAAGGACTACTTCCCTTGGTCCGGAGACGGCATCGTCAATGCCGATGGCGTGAACGCCACTTGCGGACTGCAGAACAGTCCGACGACGTTCCTGCCCAACAACACGCCGACCAACCCTGACAACTGCCTGCTGTCCGCGAGTGCCAAATTCAGCAAGCTGACGTATAGCGCTAGCGTCGACTGGCACCTGGACAAGGACACGCTTCTCTACTTCGTTACCCGCAGGGGCTATCGCTCCGGTGGCTTCAACCAGTCCGCGACGTTGCAGTCCGCCACGAACCCGACGGTTCTGACGCCGTTTCGGCCTGAGACGGTGACCGATTACGAAGTGGGTCTCAAAGGCAGCTGGCGGTTGGGCGGCATGCGCGCAGAGTTGAACGTCGCGGCCTACCGCAACAACTACAATGACATTCAGCGCGCGCTGACCACTTTGGTGGGGTCTCGGACGGTGACGGCCAACGCTGCAACGGCAACGATCCAAGGCATCGAGGTAGAAGCCAAGCTGGAACCGACAAACTGGCTGGAGCTGTCTGGCTATTATTCCTACATCGATGCCAAGTTCAAGAAGTTCATCGTGCCCAACAACGGCCTGTTCCGCGACGTCGGCGACTTCACCCGTTCGAAGTTCAGCGGTGTGCCGACAGACTCGGGCGGCGCGACGGTGCGACTGCATGGCGACCTTCCGAACGACAACGGCACGCTGTCGGCGAGCGCGGACTACTACGGTCAGGCCGGTTACTACTTGCAGGATAACAACTTCGACGCGATCACCCAGACTTTCATCGCCGCGGAATACGTGCCCGGCTATGGCCTGTTGGGCGCAAATCTTTCCTGGCAGGGCGTGATGGGCAAATCCATCGACGCCAACTTCAACATCCGCAACATCACCAACAAGCGCTACATCACCGGCGGTGTGGATGGGTCGACGTCCCGCATCGGCACGCTCGCGCACTTCCTGGGCGAACCGCGCATGTACACTTTCACTGTGTCCTACCACTTCTGAAGGCGGTTGCTGTTTTCAAGCCGGTGAGCCCGAAGTCAGGCTCACCAGCTTGCAAGGGATAGCGGAGCGTTTCCACTTCGAGTGGAAACGCTCCCTTTTTCCGAGTGCCGTATTTCTCGATTGTATTGACTGAAACCGGTCAACACGAAGTTGCGTTAGGCGGCGTGGACAAATTCAGCGAAGCGTTTCTACGCTTACCAGGTTGATGTCGCCGTCGAAGGGCTCGACGTATGCGCAGATGTTGTCCGAGAACTCGTCCATCAGATTGAGCCCTTCGGGGTCATAGTCGTTCTCGGCGACCAGCCTCAGCTTGCCGTCCATAAAGGTGCAACTGACGTTGTGTTCGTGCGGATAGTGAACCCGGAATGCTTCGGTGATGTCGCGCGCCGCTTCGTCTCCCGCTGCGGCGGGAACATCATGGCATTCCAAAGTGATGCGATACATGTGTTGATGCTCCGGGTTTTGCGAACCTATCGGGAAACAGGGCTGACGTGGAAGCCGAAATGATTGACGAGGCGTGCGGGGATTGATTCAAGGCTGCTTTTTGGAGGTAGGCTTGAGCAGGGGCGATCTCACTGAAGCAGAATGGCGCGTTCTGAAGGGCCTATTGCCCATCGAGCCTGAGAACCGTGGTCGAGGCAGGCCGCCCGAGCAGAACCGCTCAATCATCAATGGCATCCTGTGGCGGCTCCGCTGCGGTGCTCCGTGGCGCGACGTGCCGCCCAAATATGGCAGCTGGAACACCATCTATCGCCGGTTCCGGCGATGGAGTGAAGCCGGGGTCTGGGAGACCGTTGCAGTGACGCTGGCCGAGATCATGGCGGACAGCAACCATTACAGCATCGACAGTACCACCGTTCGCGCCCACGTCTCGGCAGCGGGCGGAAAAGGGGGACTCATCGACGCGCTCTTGGCCGCTCGCGGGGCGGGTTCACCAGTAAGCTTCACTGCTTGGCTGATGCCCTCGGACGACCGCTCGCCTTCCATCTGACGGTCGGCGAGGCGGCAGATTGCAAAGCCTATGATGCCCTGATCGGCCTGCCCGAGCGCGCACCTGATGCTTTGCTCGCCGACAAGGGCTACGACGCCGACGCAATCCGTACCGACCTTGCCGAACGGAATATCAAGGCCGTCATTCCTGGCCGCTCAAACCGCCGCGTGAAAATCGAGCATAATCGTGCGCTCTACAAGCAGCGCAATCGCATTGAGCGCATGTTCGGACAGCTCAAGATCAACCGCGCCATCGCCACCCGATACGATCAACTGGCCAACAGCTTCCTCGGCATGGTCCATATTGCCACCGCCAGATATTGGCTCAAATTTGTCCACGCCGCCTAGGTCTTAGGACGACATCCTCATCACCCTGCGGAGCGGAATGGGACTCCATGATCGCCGACGCGATCCGGATGGCTCCTTCGGACAAGCATCCGATCGAGATCGTGCAAGATGCGGGTGTCCGCCACGAAGCTCCGAGGGAATTCCTGCCCTACCAGCGGGTAGCCGAACGGATGTTGCGCATCCCCAACTTTAATTCCAAATTAAACGGCTGACTCAAGGGAGAATCTCTCTATTTCGAAAATTTCGAGTCAATCAGCATGTAGAACATTGACATAAATTCGGGATTTCGTAATTATCGAAGCGGACGATGAGGATACTTGAAGGGCCACTCGACAACGGGGGCCACGATGACCTTTGCACCTGCACATAGGCGTTACCGGCTGTGCCTTTCGGTTGCCGGCACGCTACTCTGCTATATCCCGAACGCTCGCGGCCAAGAGGCATCGACGCCGCCTACCGAGGTCGTGACCCCGTCTACCGGCATTGGCGAGATCGTTGTCTCTGCACGCCGCCGTCAGGAAACTTCACAGGACGTGCCGGTAACGATCGACGCCTTGTCCGCCGAGCGCCTGACCCAGCTAGGTGTCACATCCAGCGGTGAGATCAGCCGGTTCGTTCCCAACATGGTCTGGCAGGCGGGCTATGGCTATTCCAGCCCGAACATCTTCCTCCGCGGCCTCGGCACCGACAGCTTCACCGTGACGACGGGCTCGCCAGTCGCGATCTACGTCGACAATATCGTCCAGGGCTCCACCATCACTCAAGGCTTTCCCACGTTCGACCTCGAGCGAGTGGAAGTACTCAAAGGACCGCAGGGAACGCTCTATGGCCGCAATACGACCGGCGGCCTGGTGAACTATATTACCCGCAAGCCGAAGATCGGAAGCCCGGACATCCATGCGATCGCAACCATAGGTGATTATGGTCGCTACGAAGTGGAGGCGGCGGGAACGGCCTCGTTCGGGGACCAGGTGGCGCTGCGGCTTGCGGGCAGCTACAAGCGGCACAGCGGATACTTCGATGTCGCGCACCCGGAGTTGATCGGCGGGCGTGAGCATCTGGGTAAAGTCGAGAGCGCCGGAGGCCGTGCTCAACTGCTGTTCGACGGACAGAATGGGTTCACCGCGCTGCTGAAGATCCAGTACGGCCGGGCACGAGGTGAGGTCGCCACCGGCCAAGCGCTGATTTGTCCCCCGGGGCTGGCCGAGGATTCGCCGTTTTGCGGCACCGTGTGGCGGTCATACCGTCCGCCAAGCAAATGGTTCACGGTCGATGTCAACGAAAACGCGAATAGAGAGGATCTCGATACTTTCGCGTCATCCCTGAGCCTCAGTCTCGACCTGGATACGATCACGATTTCGTCGCTAAGCTCGTTCGATTGGGGGCATCGCAAGCTGCTCGACGACTCCGATCAGACTTCGCTGAATCTGTCCAGCACCATCCACGACGGGAAGATCAACGCCGTCAGCCAGGAATACCGTGCCTCCTCGAACGACGAGGCGCCGCTGACCTGGACCGTCGGCGCGTACTTCTATGCCGACGAGATCGACGGATCGATCGTCAGCGCGATCCCGGCGTTTGGCCTCGGTGGCCTCACTGGCGGAAGTCCGCCGGTCTACCAGGGCTTTGCCATGGGAATAGCGCAGAAAACGGTCAGCTACGCACTCTCGGGCGAAGCTGTCTACCGTTTGGCTCCGGGTCTGCGGCTGACCGTGGGCCTGCGCTGGACCAGCGACACGCGTAGCGTGCGCTATGAGGTGTCGCTGATCGACGCCAGCGCTCGCGTGCTGAACGATGCCTATATGACGGGATCAGACTTCTTCGGAACGCCCCTGGAACTATTCCAGGTGATCCCGCCCTTCAAGGATCAGCGCACCTGGAACAACTTTTCGGGACGAGTCATCGTCGACTATGAACTGGCCCGCAACGCGATGGTATACGCCAGCACCTCGCGCGGATATCGCGGTGGCGAGTTCAATAATGGCACGACTTCGCCGTCCGCGGCCACCTTCGTCGATCCGGAAACGCTCGACGCTTACGAAATCGGCTTGAAGAGCGAGTTGTTCAATCGCAAGGTGCGGTTCAATGCATCCGCATTCATCTACAAGTTCAAGGATCAGCAAGTCTATGTACTGCGGCAGAACGAAGGCGAAGTTCTGGCAACGACGATCCTTTCCAACGCCGGCAAGTCGACGATCAAGGGGGTCGAGGCGAGTCTTGAGGCGGAACCGGTTCGGTCAGTCTACCTTCAGGGCGGGATCGGCATTCTCGACGCGCGATTCGACAAGTTCGACTATTCTCCGAAGGTGAGCTACGCCGGCAACTATCTTTCGTCTGCGCCCAAATTGACCTTGAACGGCACCGCGCGCTATTCGACGGAAGTGAACGACAAGCTCGGCTTCTTCGCCCAGGTCGACGCAAATTACCTGAGCAGGCACTACTTGACCGTCTACAATGTCGACTATCTCGAGGCCAAGGCCTACGCGCTGGTCGGCGCGCGCGCCGGTCTGACCTTTGGGGCCTACTCTCTCACAGGCTGGGTGAAGAACCTCACCGATACGCACTACGTGGGCCATTCCTACAGCACCGGCTCGTTGGGCTTTGTGAACCGCATCTTCGGCGAACCAAGAACGATCGGCGTCACGCTCGAAGCGAAGTTCTGACCTCGATGTTCGCCCGGCAAGCAGTCCGCGCGCCAGGCCATATGATCCACCCAGCCTCCTTGTGAGGCCTCCTTTCGGAGAGTGCCGGCCGAGTGCCGGCGCTCTCCGACTTTTTGGCGGGGATTATGCCATGCGCGCCATAGACCTCGATCGGAATTCGCCCGGGCAGGACTGGCGAATGCTTCTGCTCTTCGCGTTGGTGGACACGTTCATGCAATACGATGCACCGCTCCAGCCCGGCACACAGGCCACATTGTCGCCAACTCCGTCCTTGCGAACCGGATCGTGTTAGATATATTCCGTTTTACAGAATATATGCGACTCGCAGCTGGGGTGAGCGGCGGCTCGAAATCCAGCTTCATCTCTCAGGTTCCTAGTGTGCCACACCGCGATCTGGGAACATAGCATATTCTAAAATACAAAACTCACGGGGCGGCAGGCGATGACGCGGAGAGTAGCGCTTATAACCGGCGGGGCGAGCGGCATCGGAGGCGCGATCGCTACCGCACTCGTCGAGGATGAAGTGACCGCCCTCATCTCGGACATCGATCCCGTGCGCGCGGAAGACGCAGCCTCCGCGCTGCGCGATCGAGGCGCCCAGGCAGAGGCATTGCCCTGCGATGTGACGGTGCGCGAGCAGGTCGATGGCATGGCACAGGCGGTGAGCGAGCGGTGGGGAAAGCTTAATATGCTGTTCGCCAATGCGGGCGTGCTTGTCGGCGGGCGCGTTCAGGAGACCCAGCCTCTCGACATGGCGTGGATGCTCGCGGTGAATATCGCCGGCGTATTCCATACCGTGCAAGCCTTCCTGCCGCTGCTGCAAGCCGCTGCAAACGCGGGTGAGCCGGCCCACATCGTCGTGACCGGCTCGGACAACTCGCTCAGCGTCGCGGAGAACTATCCCTACACCATCTACACCACCACGAAGCACGCCTTGCTCGGCTTTGCCGACGCTTTGCGCCGCGATCTCGCGGGCACTGGGATTTGCGTGTCGCTGCTCTGTCCGGGCGCTACCCGTACGGAACTCTACGACGCCAAGCGGGTCCGGCAGAACGCCTATGGCGGCGCCGAGCCGCTACCGGTGGACGTGAGGGAGCGGTATGAAGCGGCAAGCGCGGACAGCACCGCGCAGGACCCCGCGGTCACCGCCGCGCTGTGCCTCGAAGGCATGAAGCTGGGCGCCTTCTACATCGTCACCGATCCCAACGTCAGACGCCTCGTCGACGGACGATACGCGGAACTATCGAGCGGCCTGGACTGGCTGGATGAACAGCTCGGCCATGCTCCAGCGCTCGACGAGAACGGAGCATCTGCACCTAAGTAGCCGATTAAAGAAAGAAAATTTGGGGAGAGGAGGCCTGCGGCAGGAGAGCGCGCTGGATCAGCCAGTGCACCATACGCATGTCAGCAAAGGGTGTTTCCATGATCAATCCTCGTTGCGGGAAGTCGCCGCTCGTCGCCTCCATGTCCGCGCTGGTCATCGCGTTGGCTGCCGTTCCTGCGAATGCGCAGTCCGCCGAGGGGACGAGCGCGGAGGAGAGTGACGCCGGAGAGATCATCGTCACGGCGCAGCGTCGCGAGCAGTCGCTGCTCAGCGTGCCTCTTTCCGTCTCGGCGGTCACGGGCGATCAGTTGGTGCAACGTGCGGTCACAGACAGCACTCAGCTCTCTTCGCTCGTGCCGAACCTGCAGGTGTCGAGTTCGTATGGCCGCACCGAACCTGCGTTCTCGATGCGCGGGGTCAGCATCGGCAATGAGTTCAACACCAACCAGGCATCCCCGATCGGGATCTACGTCGACGACGCGTACATGGCATCGCGCGTTCAGCATGGCTCGCAGATCTACGACCTGGAGCGGGTCGAAGTCCTGCGCGGCCCGCAAGGCACACTGTTTGGACGCAACACGACCGGCGGTGCGATCAACTTCATCACTCGCAAGCCTTCGCTGACGGGCACCAACGGCTACGCCGAGGCCGGCTACGGCAATTACGACGCCATTCACGACCAAGCGGCCCTGGAGGTCACGCCACTAACAGATGTGATCGGCATCCGCGTTGCCGGCAACTACGATCGCAACGACGCCCGCTTCGAGAACGTCTATCCGGGCGGAAAGGACGCGGACAAAGGCCATAACTACTCCGGCCGCGCTCTGGTGCGCATTGCGCCGGCTGAGGGCCTCGATGTCCTGCTCAAGGCTTATGGTAGCCGCGACAGGATGACCCAGGTCGCCCTGCGCAGTAACCCGGACGGAACGCCGAACTCCATCACCGGCTACTCCGAGGTGGGGCTACCCTATTTCAAGGTCAACAGCGACGCGCTTGGCCTTCGCCATACGTCCACCTGGGGCTTCCTGGCTCGCATTGCCTACAAGGCAAACGAGCACCTCGAGTTGAGCTCCGTTACATCGCGAGATCTCACCAACCGGCACATCATCAACGACTCGGATGCTTCTCCTGATAACCTGGCGAACTCCTTTTGGCGGAGCCGCACCAAGCAGATCAACCAAGAGCTGAAGGCGACGCTATCCTACGATGGACTGAACCTCATCGTCGGCGGCTACTTCGGCAAGGACTTCGTCTACTCCAGCACCACGGCAGAATCGCTGTTCTTCAACCGGTCGCTCGGGCTGCCTGCCGTGCCGTTCGGCCCGGGCACGATTTTGATCGAATTCGATCAACACCGCACGTCCAAGGCTCTGTTCACGCAGGCGGACTACGACCTGGGCGCACATTGGGCCGTCACGCTCGGCTTTCGCTACACGTGGGACAAGATCGTCTACGCAAACGGGCGGGCCTTTGTCGGCGACTATGATTTCAATCCCTTTCTGTACACGACCGGCTCGGCGGCGGCCCCGCTTCCCGATCAGATCGGCAAGAACTCCGAGCCTACTGGCCGTGCTGCCTTGACCTACACTGCCGATTCCGGGGCCATCGCCTACGCCAGCTACAGCCGGGGCTACCGAGCCGGCGCTTTCAACGGATCGGCGCTGTTCGCCTCGGCAGTCAACCTCAGCAAGCCCGAGAAAGTGGACGCGTACGAGATCGGGGCCAAGGGCCGCTTGTTCGGCAACGTGCTGAGCTTCGCCGGCTCGCTGTTCTACATGGACTACAAGGATGCACAGGTCCTTGCAGTCCGACCGACCGATATCTTCCCGACCCTCTTGAACGCCGACCAGAAGCTCTACGGCGCGGAGCTTGAACTTTCCGCCCGAGTGTCGCGCGCCTTGGCCCTGCGCGGATCGCTGGGCCTGCTTCACTCCGAGTACAAGGCGACGATTGCCAGCGGAACCGACATCGGCGGCAACGTTTTACCGCTCGCTCCCAAGGTAACGGCGACTTTGGGTGCGGACATCACCCTTCCCGATATCGGGGGCGGGTCGGTGATGTTCACGCCAAACGCGGCCTATGCCAGCAAGCAGTACTTCACCATCTTCGAGAAGGATCTCAACAGCGGAGACATGAAGCAGGACGGCTACGTCAAAGTCGACGCTACATTGGCTTGGAAGAAGGCGCCGTTTACGTTTCGGCTGTGGGCGAACAACCTGTTCCAGAAGAAGTACTACATCTATGCCATCGACCTAAGCGTGCGCGGAACGCACCAGTTCGTTCCCGGGCAACCACGCACCTATGGCGCGACGCTTCGGGTCGACCTGTGACGGGCCAACGACGCCCAGCTCACCTGGGCCGCAATGATGGTTGCCAACGCTGCTACTATCCGATATTAATTCTGCAATTCGGAATATAGAGATCGTCTCACGTCAGGGATGGCGCAAAACCATATGTCTTACGTCAATCGTAACTACTTGGTCACTGGCGCCCAACAGGGAATCGGCGCCGCCATTGCTCGGCGGCTCGGCGCCCAAGGAGCGGGGGTCGCGATCAACTACCTTGACGATGAGGCTGCCGCCGAAGCCGTCGCGCGCGACGTGCGTGAAGCCGGTGGCCGGGCCATTACCGTCGCCGCGGACGTAAGCTCGGCTGCATCGGTGGATGCGCTGGTCGCCTCCGTACGCGAGCGGCTTGGGCCTATCCACGGGCTGGTGAACAATGCTGGCATCTTTCCGCGTTCCGCGCTCGTCGACACGACCGAGGACGAGTGGGACGCGGTTATGAGGGTCAATCTCAAGGGCACCTTCCTCGCGACGAAGGCGGTTGCACGAGCGATGATCGAAGAGGGATCGGGCGGTGCGATCGTCAACATCTCCTCGGGTGCCGCCCATGCCTCGCCGATGGGCGCGCATTACGGCGCGAGCAAGGGCGGCATTCTCTCGTTCACGCGGACGGCCGCGCTGGAGTTGGCAGAGCACTCGATCCGCGTGAACGCCATTTCCCCGGGGCTTATCTTCACCGCCCAACCCCGCGGCTATTGGAGCGACGAAGAGATCGACGCGCTCGGCCAACGCATGCTGCTGGGTCGCGTCGGAACCGTCGATGACATCGTCCCGGCCGTCGTCTTCCTCCTCGGCGACGGCGCCTCGTTCGTCACCGGTTTCAATATGGCGGTCGACGGCGGCGGCATCTGACACCAGCAAGCAAGGAACTCGCCATGGAAATGGGCATCTGGACACCCCTTCCCCACACCATCCGCGCTGAGCCGAGGATGGAAGCGATCATCGAGACGATCACTCGACCTGGCGAAGGCAGAGGCCTGGACAGCGGCCTGCAACTCGCCATCGACATCGTCCAAGAGGCGGAACGACTTGGTTTTACCCGCACTCTGATCGCGGAGCGCTGGCTCGGGCCAGACCTCGAGTGCTGGATGCTGGCTTCTGCACTGGCGATGCACACGAAGAACATCGAACTGATCGTCGCTGTTCACCCGGGTATCCTGAGCCCCCAAGTCACCGCCAAGATGGCCGCTACGCTCGACCGGATTTCGAATGGGCGAGCCGCAGTCAACATCGTCAACGGCTGGTGGCAGGAGGAATTCGAGCAGTTCAGTAATGGCATGTGGCTAGACCGGTCGGATGACCGGTACGCTCGATGCGACGAGTTCATGGACGTGCTCACCCGCCTGTGGACCAGCGACGGAAGCGATTACGAGGGGCGCTTTTACCAGCTGCGCAACGCAAGCCTGCCTTCAACTCCGCTCACCAAGCCCTACCCGCCGATCTACACAGCCAGCATGTCGCCCGCGGGCAAAGCCTCGATCGCACAGAGGGGCGACCATTGGTTCGTGACGCCGCGTAGCCTCGATCTAACGTACAACGATTTCGACAAGGTCGCGCAGGAAATGGCCGTAGAGATCGACTCTCTGCGCGAGAGAGCGGCCAAGCATGGGCGAACGCTGGGCTTTGGCGTTGCCGGCCACGTCATCTGCGCCCCCACCAAGGAAGACGCGGATCGGGCGGCCGTCGACCTCGCGGAATATGGCAACAAGGCGATGATGAATGCGGTCGTGGCCCGCTCGATCCTCTCAGGGCTGGTAGGAACGCCCCAGATCATCGCCGAGCGGCTCGCACGATACGAAGAGATCGGTATCGAGTTTTCGATGCTTCACTTCCACCCGATGGGCGAGGGGCTACAGCGGTTCGCAGCCGAGGTCATGCCGCTGCTGAAAGCCAGGGAGGCGGTCCAAGCCCCCGCCTGATCTGGGAGGCTTGTCCGAGAGCGGATCCTCTACGCGCTGGGTGCAGGATCGCAGCCGAAAGAAGCCGAGCAGCCGCCGTCGACCGTCAGCTTCGCCAATGCCCATGATGGTCGCGAGGACTAATACGGAGATCTGGAAAATTTTATTTTTGATATTCCGTATTTCAGAATAGGCTAGTACTCATTGCTGGGAATCGCCGAGGAGACGACATGCGCCAACGCTACGCTCTGGTCACAGGAGCCCAACAGGGGATCGGCGCAGCCGCAGCCATCGCGCTCGCCCGCGGCGGCGCCGACATCGCGGTCAACTATCTCGACGACAAGCCGGCTGCAGAAAAGGTGGCGCAGCAAGTTGAAGAGGCCGGCCGCCGCGCCGTCCTGCTCCAAGGCGACATCGGCACCGCGGCAGGGGCAATCGGCCTGGTCGAGCAGGCGACCGAGGCACTCGGCGGCCTCGATATCCTGATCAACAACGCCGGCATCTTTCCCGCTTCGGATCCCCTCCAAGTCACCGAGGCGGAATGGGACAAGGTGATGGATGTGAACCTCAAGGGCACATTCTTCTGCGCACAGGCGGCTGCCAAAGCAATGATCGAGGGGGGAAACGGCGGCTCGATCATCAACATGTCGTCGATCGTGATCATGGGCCCGGGGGTCGGGCCGCACTATGTCGCCACCAAGGGCGCCGTGGTGTCGCTCACACGCTCGCTCGCCAACGCCTTTGCCCCGCACAAGATCCGAGTCAACGCGGTGGCCCCTGGCGTAATCGATACGGCGCAGCCCCGCGCTCACCTGACGCAAGAGCAATTCGACCAAGTGGCGCAACAGATGATCCCGCTGCGCCGGATTGGCGATGTGGAAGACATCGCCGCGATGATCGCATTCCTCGTGAGCGATGGCGCCGGGTACATCACCGGCCAGACCATCCATGTGAACGGTGGACAGTTGATGTGCTGAACCTGCTCGATCGAGGCAGCAGGCTCAAGCAAACGGAGTTACCATGAGCACAGACCAGGACGGATCGAAGAACTTCGATCTCTATACCTACCTTCCCTATAACCGCCGTCCGCGCATTACCTGGCCGAATGGAGCACGCATCGCCTTTTGGGTCGCACCGAACATCGAGTTTTACGAACTGACCCCTCCACCGAGCCCGGCGAGGCCCGTGTGGTTCAGGCCCATGCCCGACATACTCAACTATAGCTGGCGTGATTATGCCAACAGGGTCGGCGTGTGGCGGATGATGGATGTCCTCGCCAAGCATTCCGTACGCGCCAGCATCTCGACGAACGTGGCGTTGATGGACCACTACCCGGAGGTCATCGAGGCCGGAAATGCGCTGGGTTGGGAGTGGTTTAGCCACGGGATCTACAACACCCGCTTCATCAACGGCATGTCGTCCGAGCAGGAACGGGAGATCATCCGCGATTCCGCGCGCACGATCATGGATCGCACGGGCCAGCGTCTGTCGGGCTGGCTTGGCCCGTCGCTGAGCATGAGTTCCACGATCACGGACAATCTCGCCGCCGAGGGCCTCGATTACACGCTCGACTTCTTTCACGACGACCAGCCGATGCCGCTGAAGGTCAAGGAGGGTCGCCTGATCAGCGTACCTTATTCGTACGTCGTCAACGATGCGCTGATGTTTCACGTGTGGGGCCTAAGCCCCAGCGAATGGCTCGATACCCTCAAGGCACAGTTCGACCGTCTCTACGCCGAGGGCGAGAAGAACGCGACGGTGATGGGCGTTCCGCTTCACCCCTACCTGATCGGACAGCCCAACCGCATCGGCGTGTTCGATGAACTGCTTGCGTATGTCACTTCGCACGAGGGCGTCTGGCTGCCTACGGCGCGGGAAATTGCCGCCCATTACATCGAGCACCACTACGAAAACGTGGCTGCTCAGACCATCGCGCGGGAGACGCACAGTGCCCTTGCCTGAAACCTACCTGGAATATCCGCTACGCAAGCGCGGCAACGACCATGATTGGTTCGACTACAGCCCCTTGCCTCGACGCCCCGCCGTTGCCTGGCCAGGAGGCGAAGACGTCGCGCTCTTCATCACCGTCAACTTCGAATACTATCCGCTGGATGCAATGCCCGGACCGGTCTTGGCGTCAAGCGCCATTCCGATGGGGACGCCCAATTACATCCAGTACACCACGACCGACTACGGCACGCGCGTGGGCATCTTTCGGCTGTTCGATGCGCTCGACGCGCAGGGATTCAAGGCGACGGCGCTCTTCAACTCGGAAGTCGCCCGACATTACCCGAGCCTCCTGGAAGAAGTTCTCGCGCGGGGCTGGGAAATCGCCGCGAGTGGCGTCGACATGAACCGGACGATCACCGGCGGGATGGCGCTTGAGGATGAACGCGCCCTCATCCGTCAATCTCTCGAAACGCTGCGGACAATCAGCGGCCAGCCCGTCACCGGCTGGCACTCGCCAGCACATTCGCAATCCATGAACACCTACAACCTCCTCGCCGAGGAAGGCGTGGAATACGTCATGGATTGGATCAACGATGATATGCCATACCCCGTGCGGGCCGGCGGCAGAACCATCCACGCCATGCCCATCAACGATCAGTGGGCCGATGCCAACATCGTGGGCGCCCAGCGGCAATTGACCGAAGAGATCTATCGCCAAGGTATCGCTGCCTACGACGCGCTCCGAGATGAGGCGAAAACCGCAGGCGGTCGCATCCTCAGCCTGCCCCTTCACCCGGCGGTGAGCGGCCAGCCATTCCGGATTGCCACTGCCGAAAGGCTGCTGTCCGAGATCGCGAGCCAGGGTTGTTGGAGCGCAACCGCAAGCGAGATCCTCGCTTCGTTCCGCGACCAGACCGAGTCATGAAGACTGCCGACATCCTCGCTCTCGACGCCTCGAGCCTTGCCGCGCGTACGCGGAGCGGCGATCTGTCGGTCGAGGACGTCGCCCGCGCCTATCTAAGCCGTATCTCCGATCGCGATGCGGCGGTGCTGGCTTGGGCGTGGCTTGAGCCGGACATCGTGATCGCCCAGGCGCGGGCGCTTGACGCTGCGGGCAAGCACGGGCCGCTATTCGGTGTACCGGTCGGCATCAAGGACGTGTTCCAGACCAAGGACATGCCCACCGAGCAAAATTCGCCCATCTACCAGGGGCACCGACCCGGGATTGACGCGGCTTGCATCGACACCTTGCGTGCGGCCGGTGCGCTGATCCTGGGCAAGACCGCGACCGTCGAATTCGCTGGCGGTCTTGGCCGCCAAGCTCCTACGCGCCACCCGCTGGACCCGAACCGTTCGCCCGGAGGCACCTCCAGCGGCACCGCGGCAGCGGTCGCAGACCGGCAAGTTCCACTGGCACTCGGCACCCAGACGGCCGGTTCTACCATCCGTCCAGCCTCGTTCTGCGGTGTCCACGCGCTCAAGCCGACTTGGAACGTCGTGAGCCGCGAGGGCATGAAGTTCTTCTCGATCTCACTCGACACGGTGACCTGGATGGGCCAATCGGTGAGCGACCTGGATCTTGTCGCCGAGGTTTTCGACATTGTCGACGCCGCACCGGTCACTCCCAAGCCGATTGAGCAAATGCGCATCGCGGTGTGCCGCACGCCCTTCTGGAACGCTGCGTCCGAAGCGGTCCAGTCAGGGTTTGCCGCCTCGATCGAAAAGCTCGTTCAGGCGGGCGCCACACTTGTCGATCTCGACCTTCCCGACGAGTTCGCGGGGCTACGCCAGGCCCAGCTGGATGTCATGATGGGGGAAGGCAAGTTCGCGCTCCTCAACGAGTATCGTGCGCATCCCGAAGTTCTGGACAAGGGATACATCAATATCATCGAAGGGGACTGGCACGTACCTGCCGCCAAGCTGCGGGATGCGCTCGACCTGGGCGCGCGATGCCGGACAGTCTTTGACGCGATCGCTTCGGAATTCGATGCGGTGCTTACGCCGAGCGCGACCGACGAGGCGCCGATCTTCGGGCAGGGCAATGGCGATCCCGCCTTCAACCAGATGTGGACGCTGCTTCACGTGCCATGCGTGAACCTGCCCGTCCTAGCCGGACCGACCGGTTTTCCGATCGGTCTCACTATCACCGGACCGCGCTTCGCAGATCGCGGAGTGCTTGCCGCAGCGCGTGTCATCGAGGCCACGCTGGTCCAAGGCCACTGAGGAGAACTATCGTGAAATTCGGGATCTGGACCCCCCTGCCCCACACGATCCGGCATGACGATGCTATGACCGCCGCGATTGCCGATGCGCGGTCCACCGCCGCGGTCGATGGACCGGACAAAGCTTTCACGATCGCCGTCGAGACCGTTCGCGAGGCCGAGGAGCTGGGTTACGTGACCACGCTGGTCGCAGCCCGGCACCACGGCCCCGATCTCGACGCCTGGGTTCTCGCCTCCGCGCTTGCCGCACAGACCAGGTCGATCGAGCTGATCGTCGCCGTCCACCCGGGCATCTTCAATCCTCAGATGGTTGCCAAGATGGCCGCTTCGATCGACCGGATCAGTGGCGGCCGTGCTGCGATCAATGTCGTGAACGGCTGGTGGGAGCAGGAGTTCGAGAACTTCGGGAACGGCGGGTGGCTCGATGCGAGTGCCGATCGATATGCCCGCATGGCCGAGTTCATGAAGTTGCTGCGGGCCTCGTGGACCTCTGACGAGCCCTTCGATTTTTCAGGGCAGTTCTACAAGGCGAGCGAGATGCACGTCCCCCTTCGCACGGCCGGAGCCATCCCCAATATCTATGCGGCGAGTTCGCATCCCGCAGGCCAGCAGATGATCGCGGAGTTCGGTGATACCTGGTTCAAGCTGCCGTTCAGTCCAGATGGCAATCTCGACTTTGCCTCGATGATCGAGGGCCTGCGCACGGAAGTCGAGCAGATCAAGGAACGCGCCAACGAGTATGGCCGCGATCTCGGCATCGGCGTCACAGCCCATGTCATCGCGTGCGAGACGGATGAAGAAGCGCAGGCCAAGGCGCGCGACCTGGTCGAGTATGGCAAGCTCGACCCGATGAACCTGGTAGTCGCCGGCGCCATCGGAAGCGGTCTCGTCGGCAGTTATCAAACCGTCGCCTCCCGCCTCGATGCCTATATCGATGCGGGTTTCGATCTGGCGCTCCTGCACTTCTATCCCATGCGCGAGGGCATGCGCACCTTCATGGAGAAGGTCGTTCCGCTCATCAGCAAGAAGGTTGCAGTCGCGGCCTGAGCCCAGCCGAACCGAGGCGAGTGCTGGCGCGGCCGGGAGGCCGCGTTTTGCATGGCAGCATGCGGCCATGCCGCATGCAAATTGAGATGCTTCCAGGCAACATCGCCTCCGCGGCCGCATGTGCGACACGTAGGCACGCCCATGCTTCTCGTCAGGCCCTGCCTGGCCGCAGAGATTCTCCCGCCGTTGCCGAGAACCTGGTCGCCATCACGGCGCCAACCAGCGTCACGATCGCCAATCCCAAGATCGCAAAGGCGTAGAGTTGGGCGGTGTGACTGCCGAGACCCGTGCTCCACTGCAGCGCACGTACCAGGCCCGTCGCCATCATGACGCCGACAGAGATCGTCAGCTGCTGGACCGTGGTATAGAAGCCGGTCGCGGCGCGGGCTTGCCGCTCAGGCACATCGACATAGGCGACTGCGGAAACAACGGTCAGCGGCATCGTGCTGACAAACCCAAGCACGAAAATGGCCGCTCGCGTGAACAGCGGCGCTGCGTCAGGATCCGCGAAAGCGACCGCCCCCATCGCCAGCGCGGTGCAAACCGTGAAGACGATCAGCATCGATCGCAAGGACAGCATGCGAAGGGTCCAGTTGCTGGCAAGGCGGCTGGCGAGCGCGCCGGCAGGCAATGCAAACGCTATCGCACCACTCGCCGCAGCACTCATCCCGAATCCGAGCTGCAGCAGCAGGGGCACGAGAAAGCTGGCCGCTCCTGCGATCGCGCGCAGCAAGGACCCCATCGCCATCGATTGCCGGAAAGTCGCGATGCGCAGCAAGGCGAGCCGCAGCAGCGGTGCCGGGTGCTTGGCGGCATGGTGGATGTAAAGACGCGCCAGAACGATGCTTGCCGCGAGTTCCGCGCTCGCCAGCAGGAAGTCCTGCCCATTGACCAGCGTGTTGAAGCCGAACGTGAAGGCTCCAAGGGTCAGGGCCAGGATCCCGGCACCTACGCGGTCGAAGGCTTCATAGTCGGGCTCTGGCGGAAACTCCGGTATCAACTTCCAGGCCAGGACAATCCCGGCAAGGCCGATCGGAACGATCACCAGGAACACCCATTGCCATGCGCCATATGTCACAAGGAAGCCACTGACAGGAGGGCCGATGACCGGTCCGATGACGCTGGGAATGAGCAGCCAGTTGAGCGCGTCGACCAGTTCGGAAGGTCGGGACGAACGCACGACGATCAACCGTCCCACAGGAAGCGTCATTGCAGCACCGGCCGCTTGCACCATCCGTGCGCACAGCAAGCTGGGCAAGTTGAACGACAGGGCGGAGCACACCGATCCGGCCAGGAAGACGCCCATTGCCATCAAGAACGCACGCTTCGCGCCGAGCCGACCGGCCAGCACGCTGCAGATCGGAATAAGGACCGCCACCGCCAGCGCATAACAGCTGATGAGAATATTGAGGTCGAGCACGGGCCGCCCGAACGAGCGCGCAATGGCAGGCAGGGCCGTGATCAACGCGGTGCTGTCGAAATACTGGATGAACAGTGAACTTGAAACAACAAGCGCAACCGTCCGGAAGCCAGCCTTGTCCGCCCGTGGAAGGGCTTCACTGGCCATGTCGGTTTACTTCAAAGGTCATATTTTCTCTTGTAACGTTGGTCTTCGCGGCAAGACCGCCCTTTGTCGTAAAGGCAGGGGATCAACGCCGCCCCACCGCTCCTCTCGCATCCGGTGACTACTCAGGCGGCTTGCGGGATACGCACCGGTTTGGGCGGTGGAAGCTGCATATTCTCGCGCATCGTCGGGCCAGCATACTCGGTTCGGGTGAGCCCGCGCTGCTGCAGGATGGGAACCACTCTCTCGGCGAACTCGAAAAAGCTGAACGGCGAGTATGCCGGCAACACATTGAAGCCGTCGGCACCGCCTTGAGTGAACCACTCTTCCATCGTGTCGGCCACCATCTCGGGGGTGCCTACGACGACGTTGTGGGCGTTACCGATGAATGCCTGCTGATAGAGTTGCCTGATCGACAGATTGTTGCGCACCGCCAAGTCGTAGGTGACAGCAATGCGGCTCGATCGCCACGTCTGCTCGGAGGCCCGCGCCGGCAACGGGCCGTCGATATCGCAATCCGAAAGATCGCCGAACATCGCGGTCAGCATACCCATGCCGATTTGCGGGTCGATGGTTTCCTTCATCTGCTGGTACTTTGCCTGGGCCTCCTCCACCGTTTCCCCGATGATGGGCAGAATGCCGGGCATGATCTTGATATCGTCGGGATGGCGGCCGAACGCCGGGAGCCTGTCCTTGACGGCCTTGTAGAAAGCTTGCGCGTCAGAAAGCACATTGAAGGCAGCATAGACGATATCGGCGGTGCGGGCGGCAAGGTCCTGCCCATCATCCGACGTTCCCGCCTGCACGACCAGAGGACGGCCCTGCGGCGTGCGTGGGACGATCAACGGCCCATCCACCTGGAAATACTTCCCCTTGTGGTTCAACGACCGCATCTTCCCGGGATCGAAGTAGACGCCGCTCGCCTTGTCGCGAACGAAAGCATCCTCGTCCCAGCTGTCCCAAAGCCCCAGAACCACTTCGACCGCCTCCCGTGCCCGCTCGTAGCGCGCATCCTTGGGAAGCATCTTGTCCATGCCGAAGTTGCGGGCTTCCTCTTCCTGGCCGGACACCACGCAGTTCCACGCCGCCCGTCCGCCGCTCAAGTGATCCAGCGAGGCGAACAGGCGGGCTATGTGGTACGGTTCCTGGTATGAAGCTGACATCGTCGCCACCAGACCGATGTTGGTGGTGTGCGTGGCCAGCGCCGCATGCAGGGTCACCGGTTCGAATTCGATGGAAGTGCCGTCGCGTCCGAAGACGCCTTGGGGCTCGTTGCGGCGGCTCAAGGCCACGTAATCGGCAAGGAACGCCATGTCGAAGACCGCGGCTTCGGCGACTTTGACGATCTTGAGGAAATGCCGAAAATCGAGCAGCGATGCGGGATTCATCTGCGGGTGCTGCCAGGCGTTCGCATGATACCCGTGCCCGCGCATCGACACGCCGAGCTTCATGAACTTGCGGTCTTCACTCATCTCGCTTCCCTCTCGTGCTGGCGGCCGCCCAAGCGCCGTCAAGCAACGCGCCGCCCTCGACTGACCGAGCCCTCAGGCTCGGCGCCCCTCAAAAGCTCTTATCCACCTCGATGCCGACCGTGCGCGGAGAGATCGAACTGGCGCGCTGCTGCGAGTAGCCGACAAGGATCGAGCCAGCGTTGCGCTGTTGGAGACCCACCACGTCGAAGAGGTTGGTGGCATACAAGGCCAGGCTCCAGCCTGTATCTTCGCTGCGGACACCGATCCGTGCCGACGTATTCCAGAAGCCGGGCAGACGGTTGCGCTCATCCGCACGCGAGATCGTCGACCAGCGCTCGCCAATGTAGTTGGCATCGAAACGGGCGATCCCGCGCAGGCTGCTATTCAGATCCCAACCATATTGCGCACCGAGTTGCCAGGTCCAACGCGCCGAAACGTCGAGCTTGTCACCCTTCTTGCCGGGTGCCGTACCCAGATCGCTCACCTGATCCTCGGTCAACACCCCATCGTTGAATGACCCGCTGCCGTTGAATTCAAGCCCCTCGATGGGTCGCAGCGCCAGCTCGAGCTCGACTCCTCGGATGCGCGCTGAGCCGATATTGTCGATGTAGCCAAAAGCGCCTCCATTCAGCCGCGCGCTTGTCTGCCGATTGGACCAGTCGATCTGATAGAGCGCGCCATTGAAGGTGACCGCACGATCCAGCCAGCTCGTCTTGAAGCCGAACTCATAATTCCAGAGGCTGTCCGCGTCATAGGTCTGCGCATCGGGAGGCAGTCCCACGGATTGGTTAATCCCGCCCGGGCGGTAACCTTGGCTAGCGCTCGCATATATCATGAAGTCGTGGGAAATCTGATAGTCGGCGCCGAATTTGAAAATCCAGCCACTCTCCGACGTCCGGCTCTCGGAATACGGCGTCTTCGTGGTAAAGTTCGACGGATTGGCCAGAACGACCTCACCGCCGGTCAGCTTGGAATATTTGTAGTAGCGTGCGCCGGCCGTCACGCTGAGCTGGCTGGTCAGGTGAGCGGTACCCTCGGCAAAGCCTGCCGTCTGAGCCAGGTGATCGATGATGTAGCGATAAAAACGGTAGCCCTTTGCCGTCACGATCGGCTCGCCGGTCACCGGGTCGGCCGGCCAGTTGTAACTGTCGATATGGGCCTTACGCTTGCTGTGGAAAGCGCCCACCGTCCAATCGAGCACTGTACCGATGCTTCCGGCGAGCCGCGCCTCCTGAGTGAAGACGGTGTTATGCGCCGGCGGATTGGACGCAGTCGGCCCGAGAGAGCGGGCATAAGCGGCGTAGGTGGCGCTCTGAGTTGCCGAACACGCAGTTCTGATGCCGAAGTACGAACTGCACGCCGTGGGCACGGCGATCGAATTGATCGCAGCCTCGGTGCTATCCCAAAAGTATTCCGCATCACGGTCCGAATACGAGACCGTTGCCGTAAGCTTGGCCCAGTTGAAATCGTAATTGGCGGTCAGGCCATAAAGCTTATATTTGTCACTAAAGCGGTTCCGGATTGCGAAGTCGGCCCGGTACTTGCCCAGCTCATAGCGGTAGTCCGGCGTTACGCCCTTGGCGTCCTGGAAGTTGAAAAGCCCATCGATGACCAGTCCGGGCGCGGGCTCGAAGCGTAAGGCGGCGCGCAACCCCTTCGTCTTCATGTAATTGGAATTCTTGATCCCGAGGAGCTCGTTATCGGTGTAGCCGTCCTGGTCGCTGTAGAAGCCGACGACCCGCAATCCCAGCAAGCCATCGACCAGAGGCATGTTTGCCATGGCATTGACTTCATAGCCCATGCCGCCGTGGTTGATGTCGGAAACGCGAGCGAGCACTTCCCCTTCGTAGCGGTCGAGCTTGGGCTTGGCGGCGATAAAGCGTATCGTTCCCGCCATGGAGCCAGCGCCATAGAGGGTTCCTTGAGGGCCTCGCAGCACTTCCACGCGCTCAATGTCGAAGAGACGCACAGATGGCGTCAGGCTGCCTGCGTCGTTGGTCGTGCCAGGCGGCCCGATCAACGGGATCTCGTCGAGATAAATGCCCACGGTCGGCTCGCCTGCGGCGCCAATGCTGCGGATCGTAAAGCGATTGTTGCCGGCATTCGTCTCGGTGACCACAAGACCGGGCGCCAGGCGGGTCAGGCTCCGGCTATCCACGACGGCCAGATCCCGTATCCGCTCCTGGGTGACCGCTGTAATCGCAAGCGGCGTCTCCTGAAGAGAGCTCTCGCGATGAAGCGCGGTAACGACGATGTCTTCGCTGTAATCCGAACCTCCGTCCTCGGTGGAAGGCGGCGGCGAGCCGGCAGCAGCTGGCGTTTGCTGCGCGTAGGCTGGCGCGGCAAGAGCCAGAGCCGGGATGACGTAGGCGAATTGCGAGAACCGTAAACGACCCATCGGTGAAACCCCCTGATTGTAGCCTGCCCTCTGCCGCTGGCTGACCACCAACGACTCTTATCTGACGAGCATGATATTCCGATATGTCGAATTATCAACCATCATTTGACGCAAATTGGTGCGCGGAACGAAAATTCTATTGCAGCGCACAATCTCGTCAGAGGCCATGATCAGCTTCGCACGAGTATGAGAAATGCTCAGGTGACCTTGCAACGCGTCTGTATTCGCTTTGCAGCCAAGGTTCCGGACCAACCGCCGCCGTTCGGCGGCGATCAGGCGACGCGGTCTCTCGGCTCACGCCCGGCGAAATAATCCTTCAGATTAGCCACCATGCGCATCCCCATGGCAGTGCGAGCGAGATCGGTCGCACTGCCCAAATGCGGCAGCAGCACAACGTCTTCACGGGCCAACAGCGAGGTTGGCACCTCCGGCTCATTCTCGAAAACATCGAGGCCGGCGGCAAAGATAGTGCCAGCCTCAAGAGCCGCGGCCAGCGCACCCTCATCCACCACGCTTCCGCGGGCCGTGTTCACCAGGATCGCCGTTGGCTTCATCGCCTTGAGCAACGCAGCATCGATCAGGTGGCGGGTCTGCGCACCTCCAGGGCAATGCAGCGACAGCACGTCCGCTTCTGCTGCCAGGTCGCGCAGTTCGGGAACGAAGCGCGCGCCAAGCTTCGCCTCGACATCGGGTGAGGCCCGACGCCGAGAGTTGTAGGCGATGCGCATTCCGAACGCCGTCGCCCGCGCAGCCGTCGCCTGCGCTATGCGCCCGAAGCCGACAAGGCCCAGCGTCCGTCCCTGCACGCCGACGCCGATCATGTGCCTCGGTTCCCAGCCCGCCCAATCGCCGGCACGGAGCTGTCGCTCGCCTTCCCCGGCCCGTCGTGAAGCCATGAGCATGAGCATGATCGCCAGATCCGCGGTTGCCTCGGTGAGCACGTCCGGCGTGTTCGTGACGCAAATGCCGGCATCCTGCGCTGCCGCGAGGTCGATATGATCGAAACCGACCCCGTAATTCGCGATCATCGTCGCTCGCCTTGCCGGCGCGCAGATCACCTCCGCATCGATCCGATCGGCCACCGTGCAGCATAGCGCATCGTGCTGCGCCATAGCCGCGATGAGTTCGGCCTTGCCGGGTTCCTTCGTACCGGCGAATACGACACGATATTGCTCAGCCAGCACGTTCTCGACGGCAGGTGGCAAGCGCCGCGTCAGGAACACGCTGGGGCGGCTCACGGGTGCCAGACCTGCATCAGCGGGCCGCATCGGCCATGTCGGCGCGCATGGTCCTGAGCGCCATCAGCATGAACAGCAGTCCGATGAAGAAGAACGGCAGTACCAGCAGCATCGCATAGCGAAGCGCCTCGATGCCATACCGGGGAGCCAGGGCGTCCGACAGGGCGCCGATCAGAAGTGGCCCGCCCGCCGTGCCGATCAAGTTGAAGCCAATCATCTGCGTGGCCGACCCGATTGCACGATAGCGCACGCCCGAAAGCCCTTGTTGGGCCGCCATCAGCGGTCCCATCCACATCGCCATGAACGCCGCCGTCAAACAGTACATGATCAAGGAAAGCCTTGCATCCGCAACACTATAGGTGACCGCCGATAGTACTCCTGCCATTCCAAGCGACAAGCTGACGACCCAGACGTGGGCGCGGTCGTCGTACTTGTGCAGCCAGTCGGCCAAGGCACCCCCAAGCAGCACACCCGCGAAGCCGGAGATGCCGTGCGCGAAGGTGAACCACGCGCCCACCTCCGCAGGTGTCAGGCCATGGACCCGCATGTAGAACGGGCCACTCCAGGCAGCGGAGCCCATCATGCCCACCGCGCCAAGCGCGATGCCGATGATGATGTTGCGGTAGGCCGGCCGGCGAAGCAGCGCGCCGACCGCCTCCCCAAGCTTGGGGGCCGGACCATCATGCTGAACGCCATCCGAGAAGCCTCGGGGCGGGTTCCGCAGGGTGAGGAAGACGACCAGCGAAATCAGAAGACCCGGGAACATCGCCGCATAGAAAGCCGTGCGCCATCCATGATTCTGAGCGACCCAGCCGCCCAGGCCCACGCCGATCATGGCGCCCGTGGTTGCGCCGACCCCCAGCGCCGACATCGCGATCGCGCGCCGGCGTGGCGGAAGCATGTCCGAGATCATCGAGTGCATGGTCGGCAGCACGCCTGCCTCGCCCACACCTACGCCCAACCTGGCAATCAGCAGAACCGAGAAGCTGCTTGCGACCCCGCAAAGACCCGTCGCCAAGCTCCAGGTGGCGACGGCGATCGACAGCAGCAACCGTCGCGAGTGCCGGTCGGCCAGACGCGCCGCCGGTAAAGCCAGCGCGGTGTAAAGCAGCGAGAACGCGAGCCCCGTGAGAAGCCCTGCCTGGGAATCGGACAGTCCGAAGTCCCGTTTGATCGGCTCGAGCAGGATCGCCATCAACTGCCGATCCATGTAGTTCAGCACGTTCACCAGCGTCATCAGGCCTACGGCATAGATGACGTACCCCCTGCCGAAGCTGGGTTGGACGCTCGCATTTTGAGGCTTCGGCAACGCGGCCAATTCGGCAGCGGTGGCAATCGTCGTCGAATTGGCCATCCCGGCAACTCCTGATCGGCGCTACTATCCTGTGGCGGCCTGCCGTTCAGGCGAGAACTGGCTCAGCCGACTTCACGTGCGGCCAGTCAAGGCCGAGATTGCCGCGCATCGTCGTGCTCTCGTACTCGGTTCGGAATAGATTGCGCCGCTGCAGCTCCGGAACGACATGGTTCACAAAGTCTGTCAGGCTATGGGGAGAAAGTGCGGGAAGGACGTTAAAGCCATCGGCACCGCCCTCTTCAAACCATTCCTGCATGGCATCCGCCACCATCTCGGGCGTGCCGATCACCACATGGTGGGCGTTACCGATCGCGACGCTTTGGTAAAGTTGGCGCAACGTGAGGCCTTTGCGCAAGGCCATCTCATGCATGACCACCGCCCGGCTCATCATCGGCGGGATCGGCAACGATTTGGGCACGGGTCCGTCCAGGTCATAACCCGACAGATCGCCGAACAGGCTAGTGAGGTAGCTCAGACCGACATAGGGATCGATGGCTTCCTGCAGCGCGGCATACTTCTTCTGCGCCGCCTCTTCCGTGTCGGCGATGACCGTGAGCAGGCCCGGCATGATCTTGAGCTGATCCTCGTCGCGTCCGAACTTGGCCATGCGCGACTTGACGCTGCGGTAGAAGGCCTGGGCATCCTCGAGCCGACTGGCCGCAGCGTAGACGACGTCGGCGGTCTCGGCCGCGAGTTCCTGTCCCTCGTCGGACGCTCCCGCCTGCACGATGATCGGGCGCCCCTGAGGCGTGCGCGGTACGTTGAGCGGCCCGGCTACCTTGAAGTGGCGACCCTCGTGGCCGAGGAAATGCACCTTGTCGCGGTCGAAGAAGATGCCTGTGTCCTTGTTGCGGACGAACGCATCCTCATCCCAGCTGTCCCAGAGGCCACGGACCACCTGAACCGCTTCCCGCGCTCGTTCGTAGCGCGAGTCCTTGTCCATCATCTCGGTGAAGTTGAAATTCCGCGCTTCCTCGAGTTGGAATGAAGTCACCACGTTCCACGCCGCGCGACCGCCGCTCAGGTGATCGAGCGAGGCGAACATGCGAGCGATGTGGTAGGGCTCTTGGTAGGTCGTGGACGTGGTGCAGACGAGGCCCACATGCTTGGTCACCGGCGCCAGCGCCGAAAGTAGGGTCAGCGGCTCGAGCGACACCATGGAGTCACTGCGCCCAAACAGGCCCTCGGGGCTATCCTTGAGCGCGACGCCGACATAATCCGCCAGGAAGACCATGTCGAACAGGCCGCGCTCTGCGACTTGGGCAATGTTTCGATAGAAGTCGAAGCTCATCCCGCCATCGGCCTGCACGTCGGCGTGGCGCCAGGCGCTGGCATGATAGCCCAATCCCCGCATAGAAACACCGAGCTTGATCTTGCGCTCCGCCACGACGGTTCTCCGCTGCTACTTGATGATGTGGAAATTTCGTGATTCGCCCATCATATTCCGATATACGGAACTACGTGGCAAGCTAATAAGTCGTATCCGAACTGCTGGAGCGTGCGATGAGCCGAGACAAGATCATGATTGCCGAAATGACTCAACCCGAGGTGGAAGCCGCGCTGCGCCAGGAGCCGGTCCTGTTCGTCCCGATGGGTAGCCTGGAGAACCAAGGTCCGCAAAACTTCATGGGCGACTATCTCATGGCCACCAGGATCGCCGAGCTCGCGGCGGACCGCGCGCGGGCTGCAGGGCAACTCGTCCTTGTGGCTCCAACGCTCCCGTTCGGGTGTTGGGATGCCTTTGCCGGGGCACCGGGCTGCATCACCCTGCGGCCCGATACCTTTCGTCTGGTCCTGCGCGACCTGCTCACCCCTTGGGTCGAGCATGGCGTGCGCCACATCGTCATCGTCAACGGACACAGCGGCAACGTGGAGCCGATCTACGAGGTGACCAACGCCATCCTGGAGACAAACAAGATCGCTATTCCCAGCCTCTACCTCTGGAAAGCCGCCTACTTCATCATGGAAAGGCAGATCGGTCGTGAGGCTGCCATGGCCAGCGCTGGGCACGGCGCCAATGCTCTGGGCAGCGTCGCCATGCACCTTTTCCCGGAACACGTCCGACGCGACCAGGCGGCCCCGCCGCATCCACGCGGCTCCGTGCTGGGGCTTCCCATCGGCGCCTTTTCGGAGGTGCGGTTTCGCGACCTGCCACTGGACATGCCCGCAAGCATTCGCGACACCTCGATCAACGGCGTCACAGGAGGCGACATGCGCAGCTGCTCGCGCGAGCTCGGCGAAGCCATCACCGAAGAACTGGTCGAGACCCTCGCCCAGCTCGCCGCACACATGACCCATTGGCAGGGGCCCCTCACGGCGATAACGTAGGATCGGGAACGGCAATTGCCCGACCATTCACCGATCAGGAAATTACGCAGCGCATATCGAAACCACGCATCTTTTTGCAATATTCCGGTTTTAGGTGGCAAACGCGATTGTTTCCGCTATCGGCGCGCGAAAGGGGTCAGCTCGCGGCCACCTACGGGAGAAGCTTAGATGTCGGTCGGATCGGTAACTCGGAATGAAGAAGAGACGGGAAGGGTCAAGCGCCCGGTGGGCCGCCCTTCCTTTGCTCGGGCGCGCAGCGCGAAGGCCGGGGGGAATGTCGAACAGGACTCTAGCTCGAGCTACAAGAGTTCGCCCGATTGCGAACTCATCAACTCTTTGGCGCGCGGCCTGCAAGTCCTCGCCGCGTTCCAGCCCGAGGACGATCTGCTCGGGAACAAGGACATCTCGGCGCGCACCGGCATCCCGAAGCCCAGTGTTTCGCGGTTGACGGACACGTTGGTGAAGCTGAACTTCCTGGAGCAGGATGTCGGCAATGGACTGTACCGGTTGGGCGGCGCCGCCCACGCGCTGGGACTTGCGGCACGCAAGACAATCGATCTTCCGACCATCGCCCAGCCCTTCATCGAGCGTTTCGCAAGCGAGCACGGCATCACCGTGTTTCTAGGAACGCTGGAGGGCCTGGAGGTTCGGGCGCGTGTCCTCGGAGGAGGCTCGAATGCGGGCTACAACGGCCTCGGCGCTGATTTTTCGCTTGATGAGACCGCCCTGGGCCTGGCCTACATCTGCGGCCTGGACCCGCAGGCGCGCAAGGACCTGCTGGCCCGGCTGAAGACGGCGCGCGGCCGCCGCTGGCCGCAAAGCGAGGCGCGGATCGAAGCTGCACTGAAGCAGTATGCCGACGTCGGCTTCTGCATCATGCAAGGCGAGTGGGGCGGGCAGAGCAATACCATCGGCGCGCCGCTGCCTTCAAGTTCGGGCACCCCCATGCTGTCGATATGCTGCGGCGGACCCGCAGCTGAATTCGACCGGGCCAAGCTTCACGAGCTGGCACCGTATTTCGTGGGCCTGATCAGCACCATCAAGGCCGCGACGAAACAGCAGGTGATACGGCAGTTCTGAAGCACCTCGAGGGCGCTCGTCGCCCTCGGTGCCGCAAAACCAGCCGCGGGCGTGGCGCTTGGTTCGCTCCAAGCGCCCCCTAGCTTTCACGCAGGAGAGCCAGGTACCCGGCCACCGCCTCGTGCACTCCGATGCTGTAGTGCTCCAGCGGAGCATCCCGAAACCGCTCTCGCCATTCAGGTAGAACGTAGAGCCCGGCAGGTTTTCCCGTCGCGGCTATACGCCGGACCGCAGCCTCCAGAAAATCGAGCAGCGCCGGGTCGTTGCGATAATCGGTGACGCCCATCTCCTGGGCAAGATCGTAAGGCCCCAGGTTTATCGTGCCGACTTGGGGGATCGCGGCCACCTGCTCGACCTTGTCGAGCGCCGCGCGGCTCTCCAGCAGCGGGATCAAAGAATACGCATCTATACTATCCGCGGCGAGCTCGCCAATCCGCTCCCCAATACGCGCCAGCTCATCGATGTCTTCGACCTTGGGCATGAGAAACGAGCGCACGCCCATATCCCAATACTTGTCCACCATCTCCACGGAACTGGTTTCCGGCCGGACGATAGCTCGTGCCTTTCCATCGAGGATCTGCAAGGCCCTTTTCAGTTCATCGGGCGGAATAATCTCGTGCTCATTGTCCAGCATGATCGTGTCGACACCGACATGCAGAAGGGCCATGAGGAGGATCGGGCTGTGACCGAACGCGTTGATACAGAACTTGACCATAGCGGTCCTATCTCCTGGCTGGCTGAATTCTCGGGACTGACCTCAGTGTTCCACATAGCAGAATTATAATCAACGCCCGTCTCCACGACTTGTCGGATCAGGAACTGGCGGATCGAACCGGGCGAGTTCAGCACCTTCGCCGGCAACAGCTCCGCCAGTCTCGAGGAGACGCCACTAGCCGCGATATGACGCTGTTCGGATCGGAGCCGCGCCCGCGACTTCAGGCTTGATGACCATCATCACGCGACCGGTCGTAGGCGACGGCAGCGGCGGCGAGCGCTTGCTCGTGATCCAACGCCCACGAACAAAGCGCCTCGAAAGGTGCGCGAAGCGAGTGGCCCAGCGACGTGATGGTATATTCAACGCCGATCGGGCTCGTGGGAAGGACCGTGCGGGTAATCAGTCCGTGGCGCTCCAGGCGCTTCAGCGCATCGGCGAGCGACTTGTGGGTGATCCCGTCGAGCCGCCGCTTGATCTCGTTGAAGCGCGCCGGCTTGGGGCATAGCACCGTCAGGATCATGATCGTCCACTTGTCCGCAATCTTGTCCAGCACGGGGCGGATGCGCGGGACATCCATCATCGCCTTGCACGACAAGGCCTCCAGGTCGGTATCGCTCGCCATATCTACTCTACTCCAGGTGCCTTCTTGATAGCAGATATGCTTCATATATCTGGTCACCCGTCTCGAATGGAAGGACGGGTCATGACAAGAATGAAGGACAAGGTCGCGCTGGTGATCGGAGGAGCAAAGGGGATCGGTCTCGCAACCGCCCGCGCGCTCGCGGAGGAAGGGGCCTCGGTGATCCTGACCGGGCGCAGACAGCACGAGGTCGCCGCTGCGGCCGAGAGTATCGGTTCGTCGGCGCAGGGCTTGGTCGCGGATGCGGCATCCCAAGGCGACCTGGAGCGTGTCGTAAGCGAGATCGAGCGTCGTCACGGCCGCGTCGACGCGCTCGTCCTCAATGCCGGATTATCGGAGCCGGCGACGATCGCCGAGGAAACGCCTGAGCATTTCGATCGACACTTCGCGGTCAACGTGCGCGGCGCTCTGTTCGGCATCCAGGCGGCGCTGCCCTTGCTGAACGACGGGGCATCCGTCGTGCTGGTCGGCTCGATAGCCCAGGCGATGGGCGTGACGCCCTTCAGCACTTACGCCGCCACCAAGGCGGCGCTGCGCTCCTACGCACGCAGCTGGGCGGCCGAACTCGCCCCCCGGGCCATCCGGGTCAACGTCGTCGCGCCCGGGCCAACGGACACGGACATGATGGCCGCCGTGCCCGAGGAGATGCGGCAGATGCTGATTGCCCCGATCCCGCTCGGTCGCATGGCGCGCGCCGAGGAAGTCGCGGCCGCTGCGGTGTTTCTCCTGAGCGATGCCGCCAGCTTCGTGACAGGAGCCGAACTTTGCGTCGATGGCGGCATGCGGCAGGTATAGCGGCACGGGCGGGGGTCTACTTCCGGCGTCCGCGAAGACAGCCGTCACGTGCCGCCAAGGCTTAACCCGCGTGCGATGAGCGATCCCATCGCACGCGGCGAGATTACATCTTGTAGCGGAAGCCCAACCGCCAGACGCGCGGCTCAAGCGGGATCTTGTACCCGAACACGCCGGTCACGAACTCGGCCGAGGTCGCCGCGTCCTTGCTGTTGAAGACGTTGCTAGCCTGCGCGTAGATCTCGAACCGATCTTCCGGCGCCTTGTAGGTAATGGCCGCATTCGCACGGCCGATCGCCGGGTTGCGCGAAGCTTCCGACAGAGTCACCACCGAGTTGTACGACGAGCGATAGGCATAGTCGCCCGAGAAGTCGACGCTGCCAGCGTCGCCCAGCGGGGCGGTGATTGTTCCCCCGGCCTGATACTGCCACCTCGAGATGAGTGGCAGACGCGTCGCACCGGATTGCGCCGCTTGCGAGTCCGGCCGGAGCTTCTGGTATTTGTCATAAGTGTACGTCACGTTGCCGAACAGGTTGATCCAACTTGCCGGGCGTGCCGTCGCCTCCACCTCCACGCCCTCGACCTTGGCTTTCGCCGCGTTCTGGAACAGGAAGGTGCCGGGCAATGCACCGAAGGCCAGCGTCTGCAGATCCTTGAGCTGTTCGTGGTATGCCGCGACGTTCATCGTCAACTTGCGATCGAGCATGTCGAGCTTGGCGCCCAGTTCGTAAGACCACACGGACTCGGGCGCATAGGGCACGCCATACCCCAAAGTATCCCCCGTATTCAGCGAGTTGAAGCCGCCGGCCCGGTAGCCTTTCGCCACGGTGCCATATACCATCGCATTGCGCGCGATATCCCACTGCAGATTGAACTTGGGAGTCCAGACCTTGGACTTCACGCCATAGCGCAGTTTGACCAGACTACCGAACGCGTTCGGCGTGTGACCGAGAAACGTCTTCTTGTCACTCGTATAGCGCAGCCCCGCCGAGGCCGTCAGACTGTCGAGCAGCTTGTAGTCGATTTGCCCGTACCCCGCATAACTGCGCGAAGTCAGGTTGATGTCGCTCGGCACCGATGGGAAACCAAGATAGATGTCGCCAGGACCGGTGTTCTGCTTTGCCTTTTCATCGAAATAGAAGAAGCCAAAGATGTAGTTCAGCCTGTCGTCCATGGTCGAACCCAGGAGTTGAAGTTCCTGCGTGAACTGATGCTGCTTGCCGAACGAATCCCGGAAGAAGCCGACCCCGGCCGTATCGCCGACATCGGTGCTGAACGTGAAGGGATTGAGAAACTTGGTTGTGCCGCCCGCAAAATCGAGCGCCCAGTGATCCTTGAGGTGCTGGTACGCGGAGATCGAACGGATCTTGATACCGTCGGCAAGCTTGTATCCCACATTGAGGGAGACCGAGTACATCTCGGCATCACCGATCCCATCGCGAGGTGTCCTCGTCTCGTAGAAGCCGCCAGCGGCATCGTAGGGAGACTGTCCGGGCGGCGGCGCACCGAAATTCTCGTTAATCGGCAGAAAATGCTGACCATCGCTGGTGCTGTTGATGTAGCGGCCGGTGAGAACGGCATCCAGCCCGTCTACGTCGGTCAGGCCCAGGGCAAGCTGTCCGCCATAGCGCCGAAACTTGGAGACGTCCTTGTCGAGAGTGGTGTTGTATTGCCAACCTTCGTTGCGATTATCGTAGAAACCCGATGCGGCCAGCGCCAGGTTGCGGGAGATAGGCGCACCGATACTGACCTTGGCCTTGGCCTCCTCGAAGCGGGCGTAGCTGATGTCGGTGTTGAACCAAGTGTCGCCGTTGGGCTGCCGGGTGATCAACTTTATCGCGCCGGTCATCGAGTTACGACCGTACAGCGTGCCCTGCGGGCCGCGCAACACTTCGACCCGGACGATATCGGCCAGATCATAGTTGGCGGCGCTGAGGCGCGACTGGTAGACATCGTCGATGTAGATCGCGACCGGCGACTCCGAAGTGATCGTGCCGCCGTTCTGCTCCAGCGCACCGCGCATCCCGATCTGCAGCGTATTGGGCGAAGCCGTGCCTTGGCTGATGTAGAGCCCTGGTGTGTTCGACGCGATCTTGATCACGTCGGTGATGCTGCGCGCCTCCAACATCGCCGGGTTCAGTGCGGTCACCGCAACCGGCGTATCCTGCAGTGACTGCTCTCGCCGCTGCGCAGTGACGACGATCTCGCCGCTCGTCGCGTCGTCAACTTTCGTCGGACCGGCATCGACCATTTGCGCAAGCGCAACAACCGGGCACAGGCCCATTACGAGCGCCGTAGTACTTGCTATACGACGATAACAATCACGCATCAACGCGTCCTCCACTGAGATCCCCACTGTCTTTTCGCTCGACGGTGCGCACGATGCCAATTGCACTGCAGCATTTATCGTCCTGCGATCATCCCATCCGCACTTTGGCACCATGCCGTGTGCCTCAGGCTATTCGCCACGTCGACTTCGGCCTGAGCGCCCGGTTGCCGAACTTGCCCTGTCAGGCGTGGAGCCCGGCGTCCGAACGCTCCACCGCCAACGCCACATCGCCGTCCCACTCGCCTTCCAGCACCTGGGGATCGAGCCGATAGCGTGAGAAGATCAGCAGGCTGATCAACTGCATCGTCGCGGGAATGAGCGAGTAGAGCAGCTTGATCCCGACCACTGCATCGTCGCTCTGTGCGACCGCGCCCGTCTGCGAAGACTGGTAGCCGTACCAACTCATCACCAAGCCGGCGATCAGCGGCCCCATGGCAAAGGCCAGCTTTTCCGCGGCGGACCACACGCCTGAGAAAACACCTTCTCGGGCAATGCCCGTGGTGCGGCGCTGGTACTCGATGGTGTCCGTCAGCATCGAGAGCGCCAGCAGCAGGAAACCGGTGTTGGTGATCCCCAGCAGGAAGGCGCGCAGCAGGACCAGGGCGCCCTGCTCGGTCACGGTGCCCAGCAGCGGCAGAGTGACGAGCGCGGCGCTTCCGGGCTTCACGAAGTACCAGGTGACGGTGATCGCGGTCCACAACCCCGAGGCGATCATGTACATCCGCTCCTTGCCGAAGCGCTGCGACAGGAAATAGAAGGTCGGCTGGCTGATGGCGCTGCCTACCATCATGACCAGGACCATCTTGAGGATGATCGATACCTCACCGAGGGCATATAAGTAGAAATAGCCGATGACGGTGTAGCTGGAGGCCTGGCCGATGCCTTGCACGAAGGTTGCGGTCAGCAGCGTCATGAACGGCTTGTTGGCTAGGATCGGACGAAACTGCGCCAGGAAGTTGTCCTGCGGCTGACCGCCGGCCAGCAGCTTGGTGCGGCGCAGGGCCAGGGCCGGTATGATCATCGAGACCAGGCAGATCGCCGCGAAGCTCCAGCCAAGCGTGTGCCAGGCGTAAACGCCGCCTCCCAGGGAATAGACCATCGGCTGCGCAATGCCCACGCCCAGCAGCACGCCGCCCATGGTCGCGATCATCCGATAGGCCATGATCCGCGTGCGTTCGTGCCGGTCGGGCGAGAGCTCGGCTGCGATCGCCAGGTAAGGCACCGAATACAGGCTGAACGCGGTGGAAGCGAGCCAGAACAGCAGGCATACGCCGCCCGCCGCGAGGTAGGGACCTCCGTATCCGGTGATGGTGAACAGGGCGAGGAAGCCAAGCGACGTCAGGATCGAGCCCCAAAGCAGGAACGGGGTTCGGCCCAGGCGATCCTTGATGCGGTCGGACCATAGCCCCACCATCGGGTCGCACACGATCAGCCACAGCTTGGGAAGCAGGATCGCGAACCCGGAAAGCCAGGCCGGCACGCCCAGCATCGTCGTCATGAACACCGGCAGCAGCACCGCGGGCGTGTCTCGGAATATCTGTGCGCCGAGCTGGCCTATGCCATAGCCCGCGACCGTGCCGAGCGGCACCTTGCTGCGGGGCTGAGCGGCACTGAAGGGAACCGTGGCGGACATCTGTGCTGGCATTCGTCAACCTCGCGCGACACGCCGGGACTCGCTCCCGGCACCTTGCCTTCCGTCACCCGCCGCCGGGCCTCGATCGTCCCGTTCGTGCCTGCATCGACGCTTGCTCTCGCGATCGAAAGGTCGCTGCACCGGACGCAGCTTCTCACCGATGCACGCCCTCGCCCCACCCTGTCGCCGCGCTGACCGCCAGGCGACCAAGCGATCTTGCGCAGCGGGGTGCAGGGGCACGATGTCGGCCCGCAGTCGATCGCCACCTGCGAGAGATACCCTACCAGGAATGCCCCGGCTGGTCGCGTGGTGAACACAGGGCAGAACGGCGCAGCCGCGAGCGTTGCGGGCGATAAGCTGTCGCCAGCAACAACTCAAAACAGGCGGCGCGGCAAAGTGCAGTACGGCAAGCTGGGCAATACGGGATTGGTCGTCTCGAAACTGGGTTTCGGCGCAGGCTCGCTGGGCGTGGGCGAGACCCTTCCCGGCCTCGTCAAGAACATCGACCTGAACTCGGCCGAGGCGATCGTGGGCAAGGCGCTCGATGCCGGCGTGACCATGTTCGATACCTCGAACAAGTACGTCTCGGGCCAGAGCGAGGAGCTGCTCGGCAAGGCGCTGGGTGCGCGGCGTGCCGAAGCCGTGCTCGCCACGAAGTGCGGCTTGCCGATCGGTCCCGGCACTCTCGACCGGGGTCTTTCCGCGCGCCACATCATCCAACAGTGCGAGACCAGCCTGAAGCGGCTCGGCACCGACTGGATCGACCTGTACTATGCCCACCAGACCGACCCGCAGACCCCGCTGGAGGAGACCGCGCGCGCGTTCGAGCACCTCGTGACCAGCGGCAAGGTGCGCTACGTGGCGGTGTCGAACTGGCCCGCCTGGATGACCGCGCGCATGCAGGGCATCGGCGAGAAGCTGGGCTATGCACCGATCGCCGCCAACCAGGTCTACTACTCGCTGCTCGGCCGCCAGATCGAGCGCGAGCTGGTGCCGCTGGCTCAGGCGAGCGGCATGGGCCTCGTCATCTACAGCCCGCTCGCTGGCGGCTTCCTCTCGGGCAAGTACGACCCCGACAAGGAAGCGCCGCCCGGGTCGCGGCGCGCCACTTTCAACATAGCACCCAAGTTCGAGATGGATCATGGCCACGATGTCGTGGACGTGCTGCGCACGATCGCGGCCGAGTACGGCGTGCCGCCGGCCCATGTCGCCCTGGCGTGGACAATGCAGCGTCCGGCCGTCGCCTCGGTGCTGTTCGGCATCAGCCGTGCCTCGCAGCTGGACGAGAACCTGCCCGCCGCCGACCTGATCCTCGCGCCCGAGCACATCGCCACTTTGGACGCCATCACCGAACCGGCGGAATGAGTCTCGTAGACCGCGCGTTCGTTCGCCTGGCCGAGGGACTGGTGCATTACCGGCACGCCGGTGACGGCGGAGTGCCGCTCTACATGGCGCACTCGGGTCCGGGCAGCTCGCGCGGCCTGGCGCCGCTGATCGCCGCCTTCGGCGAGACCCGCCGAGTTGTCGCGCCCGACATGCTGGGCAATGGCGACTCCGCCCCGCCGGCGCGGCCGGACACCGACATCGCCTACTACGCCGACTGCGTCGTTCGAGTGATGGACGCACTCCGGATCGAGCAGGTCGACTTCTACGGCACCCATACCGGCGCGATGATCGGCATGGAGCTGTCGTTGCGACACGCGGAGCGTATCCGAAAGCTGGTGCTCGACGGGGTGATGACGCTCGATGCCGCCGGCCGAGAGGAGATGCTGGCGAACTATGCGCCCGAGATGGTGCCCGACGAGCACGGCGGCTACCTGCTTTGGGCACACCAGTTCTGCCGCGATATGATCGTGTATTACCCCTACTTCAAGCGCGATGCCGATCACTGGACGGGCAACGGCGCCCCAACGAACGAGCTCCTCCACCACTTGACGCTGGACACGCTCAAGGCGCTGACGACCTATCACTGCGCCTACCGGGCAGCGTTTTCCTACGACGTGCCGGTGGAGCTGCCCCAGGTGCGGCATCCCACGCTCCTGACCTGCCAGTCCTGGGACCCGCTCAGGGACAGCCTGCCCGCCGCTGCGGCGCTGCTGCCTTCCGCCGAGGCGGTGCTGCATCCGCCCGGCGCCACGCCGGAACAGATCGCCGCCCGCGTCTGCGCGTTCCTGGACGGCCCCGGCTGATCCCAGCGCATTTCGCTTTACGGCCTGCTCACGGCGAGCGGTCGATCAGATGGGCGAGAGCTGGAGACCCGCAAAAACTAGGAGCGTGCTTTACACGGTGTGCCGGCGCAGTTGCTGGCGTGATCCAGGCGTTCTCCAGCTTCGCCCGCCCGCACTGTGACTGGCGGATCACGTATCGCTCCACAATCCCATCGCTGAGGACAGTCACCTCGTTGACAATACCGCAACCGAGAATGCCGCTCCGCCGTATGAACGGAATGGCCGATGCTTGTTGGTTGTAGACAGATGTCCGTGAGCTGATTGGTTGTAGACAGATGTTCGTGAGCTGAGCTCTTCAGGTGAATAGCTCCGTGCCGCGGGCGACGCCTCGTTCTGTGAAGATCAGGATGATGCATCGGCGATGCAGGCGCTATTCACGCCGACAGCTCCGCTGGCGATGATCAGAGGACGTGAACTCGTCAACGCTACGAAGCTCGCCACTCGTTCGGATAGTTGACAGCTTAGTCAAGAAATGATGTCCTCTCTCCAAAATGAGCGTCGGTAGCGGCGCGTGGGAGAGACTATGCTGACAGGCGCTAAGGTTCTGCTGATCGGTGCGTCCGGACAAATCGGCCGCGCCGTGGCCCGCCGGTTTGCCGACAGTTGCGAAATCTGGAGGGTTGCTGATTTTAACGGCCCGGAGTCAGGCGAGAAAGCCGGGTTCCGGGAAGACATGCCGTATTCGATCGACCTGTCCGCAGGCAGGCTCGATCGGTTGCCCGGCGATTTCGACTATGTTTTCCATTTCGCCGAGGTCCGTGATCCATACAGCGTGACCGAGGGGCTTGAAGGAAATTGCCATGCGGTCGCGCGGGTAATGAAGCATTGCCGCAAGGCCAAGGCTTTCCTGCATCTGTCTTCCGCGTGGGTCTACAAGCCGGACCCCGATTCTCGTCGGGCTTTTTCGGAATCGAGCGATATCGGCAGGAATTTCGGCGGCCAGTATGCCGCAAGCAAGATCGCCGGCGAAGCGGCGGCTCGAGCGGGCAGCCTGATCCTCGGCGTGCCGACGGTGATCTGCCGGGCGAACGTGGTCTATGGCCCGGCGGGCGGCGGCGCGCTTGACCAGGCGATCGACGATTTTGTGGCGACTAGCCAGGTTCGGGCCACCGCAGGAACCCCCGCCTGCTTCTCCCCCCTCCACGAGGACGATGTGGCCGACCTGATCGAGCCTTCGCTTGCGCTCGCCGCGATCCCGCCGGCCATCGTCAACTGGTGCGGCGATGAAATCGTCTCCTGGCATGAGATTTTCCGCCACATCGGCCGCGTGATCGATCGCGAGCCGCTTGAAAGCGGTCCGCTGGAATCCGCCCGGCCCAGCTGCGCCCAGGATCCCGCGCTCCGCCGTTCGTTGGCCGGCCCGACCAGAACCTCGTGGAAAGACGGTGTAGCCGGCGTGCTCCAGGCCCGGCACGCGGGCGTCGGGTGGCGCGGTGTCGCGTGAAATGAAGGGCGTTCACTGGCAACATCAGCAGGATGAGGCGCAATGCTGAACGGGATGAAGGTTCTGATCACCGGCCACACGGGCCGGATCGGGGAAGCGATCGCCGAGCGGTTCGCGCCAGTCTGCGACATGTGGGGACTGGCGCGCTACACGCGTGAAGGATCGTGGGAAGAAGCAATCGCGCGCGGGATAACGCCGGTGCGTGGCGGCATGGGCCGCGATTCCTTCGCAGAGTTGCCCACTGATTTCGATTACGTGCTCAACATTGCGGCGGCAATTCATCCCACCACGACGCAAGAGGGGATCATCGACAATTGCGACGGGCCCGCTCGGCTGATGGGCCATTGCCGCGACGCCAAGGCCTTTCTCCATGTCTCGACGGTCAGCGTCCATCAGTATTCCGATGAAGAACGGTACGTCTATTCCGAGGACTCCCCGCTGGGCGCGGGCATCGGCTCGGCTTATGGTGTCAGCAAGCTCTCGGGCGAAGGCGCGGTGCGGGCGGGCGCGATCATGCTCGACATGCCGACCGTGATCTGCCGGCAAAATGTCCAGTATGGCGGCGCACACCCTGACGCCAACGTGTTCGAGCAGGTGATCGATCGCTTCCTGGAAACGGGCGAGGTACCGGTGCCGGCCGACCGAAAATACTTCTGTTCGGCCGACTATCTATACGACATTCCGGACTGGGTAGAGCCATGCCTGGCATATGCCGCCGTTCCGGCAACCGTGGTCAACTGGTGCGGCGATGAAGCGATCGACTGGATCGAACTGTTCGATCATATCGGCTGGATGGTCGGTAAGACGCCAGTCTTCGTCAAGACCGACAGGTTTCCGTTTCCCAACAGCATCCAGGATCCGAGCCGCCGTCAGTCCCTCGCCGGTCCGGCCCGCACCCCATGGCGCGAGGGCTTCCGGCATTCGCTCGAGATGCGCCATCCCGAGCTATCCTTGCGACGTTGATAGCGCATCCATCCCTCGCTCTCACGACACGGGACACTCGCATGCATGACCGTCTGAAGGACAAGAGGATCATCGTCTTGGGCTGTGCACGGGGCATCGGTGCCGCTGCGGTCATGCGCCTGGTCGCGGAGGGTGCTCGCGTCTGCGCCGCCGATATCGATCTGCAGGGCGCCCAGGCGGTCGCCCAGCGGGCCACGGCGGACGGCGGCGATTGCTTCCCCCTCCAGGTCGATCTCGCGAGTGAGCGTTCGGTCAATGCCTGTGTTGCGGAAGCCATCGCCCGGCTTGGCAGCCTCGATGGAGCGCACGTCAATGCCGCAGACCTATCGATCATCGGCCAAGATACCGATGCCCTTGCACTCGATCTCGCCGTGTTCGATCGGACGATCGCCGTGAACCTTCGCGGCCATTTGCTGGCGACCAGGGCGGTCCTGCGGCACCTGATCAGCCGAGGAGAGGGGGCGATTGTCTATACGAGCTCTGACGCGGCCATCATGAGCGAAGACGTGCGCCCGGCTTATGCAATGTCCAAGGCCGGGCTGGATGCACTGATGCGTCACATCGCAAGGCGCTACGGCCCCCTGGGCGTCAACGCGAACTGCGTGGCCCCGGGTTTCGTTCACACCCCGGAAGGAAAGGCCAGCGGCTTTCCAACACCAGAGCGCGTCGCCATCCAACTCTCCCGCATCCCCGGAACTCGGGTGGGGCAGGTGGAAGACATAGCCGGCGTGGTCGCCATGCTGTTGTCCGACGACGGCCGCTGGATCAACGGTCAGGTCTATCACGTCAACGGGGGATCCCTGATGCATTGACCTCACGCCAGTCGAACGATCGTCCGCTGAGCGACATGAGCTCAGAGGCGCCCCTCGCGTTCTGCAAGACCTGCGCGGACCGGGACCGCAATCCAGAAAGCCCATCGATGAAAATTGAATCCGTGCCCGGCCTGGCGGGCCAATTGGCTGACCTGATCCAGGTAGAGCGAGATGGGGAAGCGGAATTTGTCTCCCGCCCGGTCTGCGCCGAGCTGTCGACCGGCCGGGGACGGGTGTATGGCGGCCTGCTTGTCGCCCAGGCGCTCGCTGCGGCCCAGGCGACCGTACCGGCGGATCGGCCTGCGATTTCGCTCCATTGTCGTTTTCTGCGTCCGGGTGACGAGAGCAAGCCCTTCCGTTACCGGGTCACCCGCGACATGGACGGAAACAGCTTCGCCCACCGCCGCGTCGTGGCAGAGCAGAGCGGAAAACTTATCCTCACCTCCTCGATGGCGTTTCAGCGTCCGGAGGCCGGGCTGCAGCACAGCGCCGCCATGCCGCTGGCCGAGTCACCCGAGGTCCTGTGGGAGCGTATGGAAAGACGGCTGCGGTCAGGCGAAGATATCCCCTTAGGCCTGTTCTACTATGTGAACGGGACGCTGCCGGTGCAGGCCATTCCCGTCGATGCCGACATGCTCGACCGTACAGAACCGAGCGAAGACAGGTTCATGGTGTGGGTACGCTTTCCCGCCGCTCTGCCGGATCGCCCTGACCTGCATCAGCTCATGCTCGCGTTCACCAGCGATCTCGTGCCATTCCGCCCGATCGATCGACGGCACGGCCGCTGCCCCATCCGGGGCGAGGTGATCGAGGCGAGCCTGGACCATGCCGTCTGGTTTCACGATGCCGTTCGCACCGACGAGTGGCTGCTGTTCGACGGGCACAGCGACTGGGCAGGCGGAGGGCGCGGGCTGGGCCATGCCCATGTCTTCGCGCGCGATGGGAGACTGGTCGCCACAATCAGCCAGGAAGGCCTGTTCCGCCTCCCGCCCCCGAGCCCCTAGAGTCGTTCTCCGGCAGGTTGCCTCGCGCGCCGTGCGCAGCAGGAAGGTCAATCCGTCCGCTGCTTCAACCTGAACGAAACAGAGTCTGGCGCGTCGCGCGATCGTCCTCCAGGCTGAGTTGCCGGAAGAAGCGTCGCAGATGTCCATTCCCGGCGTGATCCCGGGCGGACTTTAAGTCAGACGTTCATCATGTGGCGCAACGCCGCAATGCTGGCTTTCATGTTGCCGGTCCGCGGCAGCTTGGGGACGATGTCGATCCTCGTGGGGATCGCATAGGTCACCAGTCTGGACCGCAAGAACGCCAGCAGCACCTCCTCGGTCGTGCCGCTATTGCCGTTTTTCAATTCCACGGCGGCGACCGGTACTTGCCCCAGCCGGCGGTCCTCGATGCCGCATGCCATCGCATCGCGCACCGCCGGGTGCTCGAGCAGGGCATCGGTGATCGTCTCTGGCAGCACCTTGAAGCCGCCCCGGATGATCGCCTGGTCGGCGCGCCCGCGCAAGAACAGGAAATCGTCCTCGTCCATCTCGGCCAGATCGGTCGTCCGGATCCAGTGGTCGCCGAGCGCGGCAATGCGCGCCTCGAGCACTCCTTCTTTGCCCCGGCCCAATTCGGACCCGGTTTCGGGATCGACAATGCGTATCGAAACGCCCGCCAGCGGCCGCCCTGCACTTCCACGCTTGGTATTGCCGAACTGCGCGCGCAAGGCGGGAGTCCAGGCCGTTGCGCTTCCAGCGAATTCGGTCGCGCCGTACCCCCACAGCACGGGAATGCCATAGCGCTCTTCGAACTGCTCCTGCGTGGCAATGTCGAGTGGGGCCGAGCCGCCCCACACAATCTTGATGCTGCTGAAGCGCGAAACCGGGATCTGCTTGTCCAGCACTTCGCGGATGATCGCCGGCAGCATCACCACGACTTTAGGCTGGAAACGCTCGATGGCGTCCAGCCATTCCGCGAGGTTGTAACGCTCCAGCAGGCAGACCGAACCGGCCCGGCAGATGCTCGCCAGAAAGGGCGTCATCCCGCCCATGCCACTCAGCGGGAAGAAGTTGATCTCCGGCATGAAGACATCGCCGGGCTGATCGGCGACGGCCATGGTGTCCAGCATCCGATCGAGCACCGACTGAGGGAAATCGATGCGCTTGGGCGCCCCGGTGGTCCCGCTCGACAGCAGCGCCAGGGTCAGCGGCCGGGCAGTGGTGGACAGCAAGGCCGGATCGGCACGGGATGCCTCTGGCAGCAGCTCGAGCGCAAGGCCATCCCTCGCCGCGAGGCTCACGGCGGCCGTTCCCGTTTCGCGGGCGGCCTGGATGGCTTCCGCCGACCAGTCCTCTACGGCGCCGATGACTGCCGGGAGCCCCAGTTTACGGATGTCGCGTGCGATGCCGTCAGCCGACTGCATGGTGTAGATGATCGAGACCGACCTGCCCGAACCGATGACGTTCAGGATCGCTGCGGCGTGCCCAGGACGATTGCGCGACAGGATGCCAATGGTCTGCATCGCATCGATGCCGGCCATCGCGAGCAACTGTTCGAGTTGCTCGCCCGCTCGGCGGACCGCACCCCAATCGTATTCGCGCCCCTCAAACGCGATCGCAACCGCATCGTCAGGCTGCCGCATCCTCTCGGCCAACCGATCGGTAAAGTTCAACGTCCTCTCCATGGACTTGTTATCCGTTGCCCGACGATGCCTGTTTTGACGAATTCGTCAATGATCGATCGGCTGCAAAACGCACCGGCTCCGCGGCGCGGGCCTGCAACCGAACCGCCCGTCATTCGCCTGCATGCCCGGTTCAATCGAACAAGACGTGTAGTGCATCCGGTCCTCGCGCAAACAGGCTGCCGACGATCTTGCCGCGGGGTCTGGACGGGTCCCACCGCAAATTGGGCAAACGATCCATGACCGCATTCAGGGCGACCGTCATTTCCTGCCGCGAGACATGCTGGCCGAGGCAGGAATGCGGCCCGCCCGCGAAACCGAGCGAGCGCTGGACCGGCCGGAACATGTCGTACTTGTCAGGATTTTCCCACCGCGTCGGGTCGCGATTGGCCGCCCCCAGGCACATGTGGATCATCGCACCGGCCGGGATATCCACGCCGCACAAGTTCACGTCGACCTCGGCCCGGCGCGGGAACATCAGATCCGTAGCGTGCCAGCGCACCGATTCGAGGATAGCACTCGGCACGAGGCTGCGATCCGCCTTGAGCGCCTCGAACTGCTCGCGGTCGTTGAGCAGCGCCATCAGCGTGATGCCGAGCTGACGCCAGGTCGTTCCGCCGCCAGCGGCGAGGATCAACCGGACGTGATTGATGATCTCGGTATTGGTGTAAGGGCGGCGACCGCCATCGTCGGTGTCGATCTCCGCCGCGACGAACTTGGAGATGATGTCATCCTTGGGATCCTTGCGGCGCGCCTCGATCAGGCGATCGAGAATGCGTTGCGACACTTGCTGCCCCCGCTCGCGAACGTCGGCGAATTCGGTGGCCCCATCGGTGATGGCAATGCGAAAATCGACGATGTCTTCGGGGTCGATGCCGAATCCGGCCGACACCACGTGGACGGGCATCCGCGCGCACAGTTCGAGGAAGAGGTTGGCGCTCCCCTTCCCTTCGATCTTCGAGATCAGCACCTCGACCGTTTCGGCGATGATCGTGTCGTTCCACCACGTCGCGGCCATCTGTGGGGTGAAGAACGGCTGAATGGGGCCGCGAAGCCTGCGGTGTTCCTTGCCCACCTTCTGCAGGATGGTGTGGCCGAACTGACCGTTGCTGTCGATCTCTTCGTAGATTCGCGAAGAGAACGTCTCGTTCTCGATCAACACGCGGCTTGTCGCCTGAAACGAGAAGGTAGTGTAGGTCAACCTATCGGGGATGTGAAAGTGAAACCCGGCTTTGGGATCATAGCCCATCAGCTCACCAAGCTGCCCCCGGTGGACCGGTGCCTGAGCCATGAGTTTCGCCATGGCCGGGAAAGGGTCTTCGACGACCAGGTGCCCGCCATGTTCCGTTTCGCCCTCGACGTTGAACAGGGCGGCGATACGGGGATCTTCCTCCCGCAATATCTGTGCATAGTCGTTCATCTCGAAATCTCTCCAGTCATGCCTTGGGCCGCTCAGTCGTCGTCGGTGTCGATGATGATGATCGCGGTTTCCGGGCAAGCCTCTGCCCCCGCCCGCGCCGCCGCCTCCATTTCCGGCGGCACGTCCACCGGCTCGCTTTCCGAAACGAGCGCGTTGAAGCCATCTTCGAGGCGATAGAATCCGCCAGGCACTTGTGCGCACAGCTGTGCGCCGCAGCACAGGTCGGGTTTTATCGTGACTTTCATGGCCTAGCTCCTGTCGTCGTGGTCGGGACTGCCGGGGCCGCGCTCATCCTGCGGCCTCGATCTTGGTGAGCAGAGCGTCGACCGCTCGGCCGATAGGGCTGCTCGCCAGGTCAGGCTTAGGTTGCCCGCGCATATCCAACATGTTCCAGAACAGACAGCTGATCCGGAAACCCGCGAAAGCCTCGTACCAATCGATGTCGTCCACCGGCAGGCCTGTCTGGTTGGCCCACAACGCGATGACCTCGTCCCGCGAGCCGAGTCCTTCGAGGTTGCTGCCGCGCGCCTCCATCTTGAGCCGCTCGTTGAAGATCCACCAGCCAAGGTCGTCCAGCGCCCCTCCCAGACCGGGCTGCTCCCAGTCCATCACCGCGACCACATCGAGATCGGGGCCGATCATCAAATTGCCCAGACGCGCGTCGCCCCACACGATCCCTGCAACCGGGTTGGCGGGGAACATGGCCTCGAGGCGATGGAATGTCGCGCGCTGGTAGGTGGCGGGTCCGCGCGCCTCCAGCCATTCCAGATAGCGCCGCCAGCGGTTCCATTCCTGCACGATGGGTTCGCCATCGGCAGGTCTGTCCAGAAAGGCGACGTCAGCGGTCGGAACGGTCTGGATCGCGGCGAGCTGCGCGACGCCGTTGCGCCACAGCCGCTCTCGTTCAGGCGGTGTCAGTTCCGTGACCCAGCCCACCTCCATGTAGGACGGAATGCTGACCGCAACGCGGCCCGCGAGCTTTTCCATGACGAAGAAAGGCGCGCCCAAGAGGGCTGGATCGTCTTCGAGCCAAAACAGTTCGGCGATGCGCACCCGCCCGCTTTCGCGCATGGCCTTCATCACGCGATATTGCTCGATGAACATATCGTCGCGATAGACGGTGAACGTCGTGGGCTTGATGCGCACGACCAATCCCCGGTGCTGGTCTGCGCCATCCTGCCGCCAGGCGAGATCGAACAGGATTGTTTCGTGAGACTGCCCGGTGCCCCGGGGATATTCGAAGTTTGCGAGCCTGAGGTCGGACGCACCGGGCAGACGGCCCTGCAGCCAGACTTCGAGCCGGCCCGCCAGCTCGCCGAAGTCCCGCATCGCCGGAGCGACGAAGACTCCCTCTTTCTCCTTTGCGGCCACGCTCACGTCGTCTCCTTGCTGTTCCATTGCGGCTTAGGGCCCAAGCGCCCCTGAGCCTCGTCACGAGGACGCTCGCCTGCAAGCGTGTGGTGCAACGCGCGCAGGTCAAACAAAAGCGCCTGAACAGGCATCAGACCCGCACCACCAGCTTGCCGGTGACACCTTCGGCAAACAGGCCGGCCAGCGCCTGCGGCGCGGCCTCGAGGCCGTCACGGGCATGTACGCGATAGGGCAACGCTCCGCTGGCGATCAAAGGAGCCACGTCGCGCATGAAGTCGGGTCGAAGGTGCTCGTAATCGACGTTGGCGAAGGCGCGGATGGTGGCGGTGGAGTTCATGATCGCCTCGAGGAACCCTGCGAAGCGATCTGGCCCGTCCGTCTTGAGGCCGTTGTAATGTGCCATCAACCCGCACAGGATCACCTGCCCGCGACGCTTCAGGTGCGGCATAACGTCGAGCAGCATGTCGCCGCCGACATTGTCGAAGTAGAGGTCTATCCCTTCGGGTCCCAACTTGCCCAACTGCGCACCGACGGAGCCGACCGATCGGTCGATCGCGCCGTCGTAGTGCAGCACATCCGTCAGATAAGCGCATTTGTCCGCGCCGCTCGCGATCCCGATAACCCGCGCGCCGGCGGTCCGCGCCAGCGGACCGACGATCGAACCGACCGCACCGGCGGCGCCGCTTACCAGCACCGTCTGGCCCGGGGTGACGCCCCCGGCGACATGCAGGCCCACATAAGCCGAGAACCCGGGCAGGCCGAGCGGTCCGAGGGCGACGTCCGGCGAGGCGAGCGAAGAATCCACGCGATGGACGCCGACACCGTTGGAAATGGCCAGGTCCTGCCATCCGAACCGTCCCTCGACCAAGGCACCGGGAGCGAAATCGGCGTGGCTGCTGGCGACGATCTCGCCGACGGCTGCGCCGGGGATGACGCTCCCGAGCGGCAACGGTGCAAGCGTGCCGCCCAACGGCCGCGCATCGATCCGGATGCGCAGCATCGGGTCTACCGAAATCCAGCGGTTCTTGACCAGGAATTCACCCGGACCGGCGACCGGTACCGGCTCCGTCACCAGGCGGAAGTCTCGCTCGGTCGCCATCCCCTGCGGATAGGCCGCGAGAACAATCCGACGGTTTTGCTGTTGCATGTCGGCCAAACCGGGTCTCCTAGGTTCCCGGAGCGAGCTTGGGCAGCGCGAGCACCGCCAGTGTCCGAGCGCTGTCGAGTGCCGGATCGGTCGGCATCTCCGCTCCGCCCATGCGTCGACCGCACTCTTCCAGCACGGCGTTCAAGTCGTCGGCCTCGATCTCGTAGATACTGAGCGAGTCGAACCCGGCAACCCCACCAGGCAGCTTCATCGGAACTACCACGTGGCGTCGGGCCGATATGATGCCAGGAACGGCGAGCATGTCGTTCATGTGCCGCTCGTCGTACCATTGTTCGAACTGCTCGCCCTGGCCAGGCGTTGCGGCGGCGAGGACGACCATAAGTGCAGACGGCATTAGACTTCTCCCCCGCCAATCAGTTCGACACGTTAAGGACTTGCAGTTGCTGGTAGATGCGCAGCCCTTCTACGCCGCGTTCCCGGCCGATCCCGCTGAGCCCGAAACCTCCCGAGGAGACATAGGGGCTGTGCATTCCGCTGTTGACGTTCACCGTCCCTGTGCGGAGCTGTTCGGCGACCCCGATCGCCTGCCTCAGGTCATGCCCGTACACATAGCCGGACAAGCCGAACGGGCTGTCGTTGGCCATTTCCACGGCATGGTCGAGCGAGCGATAGCCGATTACGCCCACCACGGGCCCGAAGATCTCGTCCTGGGCCGCCGGATTGGCGTTGTCGGGCAGATCGAGCAGTGTCGGCTCGAAGAAATACCCACGGTCGAGACCGCTGGGTCTCTGGCCCCCGTGCACCACTTTCGCCCCTGCCGCCACGGCGACGGCCACATAGTGGGCGCAGCGATCTCTCTGGGCAGCCGTGATCACCGGGCCGACGATGGTCTCCGGATCGCTAGCGTCCCCGACACGCAATGTCGCCATACGCTCTGCCATGCGCTCCAGCACCTCCGCCTTGACCGCTTCGGGAACGAAAATCCGGGTGCCGAGAGCGCAACCCTGGCCCGCATGCGACGAGCAAACGGCAGCCGGCGCACCGTCGGCGTCGTCGACCCGGTCGGGCAGGAAGATTTGCGCCGACTTGCCCCCCAGCTCGAGCTGCAATCGCTTCAGGCCGGTCGCGGCCTGGGCTGCCACCCGCTCACCGACGCTGGATGATCCGGTGAAGGTCACCATATCCACCGCCGAATCCCGGGTGAGCATCACGCCACCTTCGTGGCCGGCATCAACGACGATATTCAGCACGCCCCTTGGCATATCTGCGGCCTGCGCCGCATCTGCGAAGACAAGTGCCGCTAGCGGGGTCAGAGGGCTGGGACGCAGCACCAGCGTGTTGCCGGCGACGAGCGCGGGTACGATCTTCCACAAATTGAGGTAAAAGGGAAAATTGTAAGCCGAGATGGCGGCGACAACGCCCACCGGCACGTGGCGCCGAACACTTTCGACCAGCATGCCCGCGTGCGAGATCCTCCGCGAGAACGGCACAGGGTTCGGCTCCATTTCGGGCAGAGTGAGCGCGAACCGGGCGAATTCACGGACATCGCGCAGAACGCCGTCCAATTGCACCGACATCAGCGGTGAGTTGATCGGACAGCCGGCCTCGGCAACGATGATCTGCCGGATTCGATCCTTTGCCTCGTCGAGCGCGTCGAGTAACCGCATGGCATGGGCCACGCGCTGCTCCCTGGGCAGCGCCGACCAACCACCCGCATCATAGGTCCGTCGCGCCGAACCGATCGCACGGCGGATGTCGTCGGCAGATGCGGTTTGCACTTGTGCGAAGAGATCCTCGGTAGAGGGATTGAGGACGTCCAAAAGCGTGCCATCTCCGCCCAGTTCGCCATCAATGAATGCGCCGCGCGCGACCTCTACCAATCCACTTCTCCCACGACAGCGGTTCACTCACAGGTCAAGCCAGCGCCTCCGCTTTCATCCCAACCGGCTGGGGTGCGGTCATTGGATGCCGCCACCGATCATGCTCGGATATAACGCGATGATCGGGAGCAGGGCCAATATCAATGGCAGGGGCGTTGATAGGTGAAGGGTATGATAAAGGTTTGCCTCTGATCCGCATTCCCCGACACATGGCGCGTGGCAGGCATGCGATAGCTGGCACATCATGTGAAGGCTCTGTAGGCTATCGTTTCAGATATGAAAAACGGGCCCGGACCGGGAGAGACAATTGGACCTAAGGCATATGCGCCATTTCGTCGCCGTGGCAGAGGAACGCCGTTTTGGACGCGCGGCAGCCCGGCTAAACATTGCGCAGCCCCCCCTCAGCCAATCAATCCAGCGGCTGGAGGCCGAGCTCGGCGTCAATCTGCTCGATCGCTCGCGTCGGTCCGTCGAATTGACAGCGGCGGGAAAGATTTTCCTGAGAGAGGCGCGTCGCACGCTGCAGCTGGCGGACATGGCAATCACAATGACCAAGCGGAGCGCGTTCAAGGCGCCGGAAGTCAGGATCAGCTTTATCGGGCCTGCCCTCTATCAAGTGCTGCCAAGCCTGCTCACGTGCTTTCGCCAAGAGCATTTGGCGATCGAGGCGCGGCTGTTCGAGCACGCCTCGACGGACCAGATCGCGGGCATTTGCAATGGCAAGTTCGACATCGGGATCATCGGTGGCAGCATTGCCCGGCCTGATGATTTCGAAGCGCTGGTGATCGAGCGGACCAGTTTGGTGGCCATGGTGCCGGCCGATGGACCGCTGGCCGGTCACTCCAGCATCAGCCTTGCCGAACTTGCGGAATATCCCTTCGTGCTCCCGCCGGACAGCCATCACGTTCAATCTATCGAACTGATGCAGCTGTTCGAGCGAGAGGGGGTCGTCCCGCGCGTGACGCAGGAGGCCATGCAAACGAATACGCTGATGGGCCTGGTAGCCGCTGGGTTCGGCTGCGGCATCGTATCCGCGACTGCTGCACTCCAGGCTCCCAAGAACATCAAGTTCATACCGCTGGCGCCCGGCCCCGCCACGGCGAGCCGCGAACTGGTGATGATTTGGCGACCGGCCACGCTGAGCAAGGCGGCTTCTGCGTTCCTGGCCGCCGCACGTAGCTACATGGATAGCAATCCGAAGCTTCTCGATCCGCTGGCGCCCGTGACCTGAAGGCGGGCGCATAGCAGCCGGCGCGCCGATCGCAAGGCAGCCTTCACGAGGTGTCATACGCAGGATCAATTAAACACAGCCCAATTGATATTGGACTTGGCTAATCGTTGTCCTCACCCTTGCGGCAGTGAAACTAAAGGGACGGGACATGGAACGCAGCTATCAAATCGTTGACGCTGATACGCACGTCAATCCGGTGCCTACATTCTGGGAGGATTACCTTCCGGCACACTTGCGCGAGCTGGCACCCAAAGTGGAAACAGAGGGCGACGTCGATTACGTCGTCTTCGAAGGAAAGCGCAGGAAGGTCAACCTCATCGGTGCCCAAGCGGGGCGCACGGGTAAGGACTTCAAGCTGGAAGGCCGACTGTCAGATGCGCGGAAGGGCGGCTGGATGCCGGGCGAGCGCCTGGCCGACATGGACAGGGACGGCATGGATGCCGCGGTGCTGTTTGGCGGCGGGCCTCTGGGTACCGGCAACGACGAGTTGTTCATGGCCAGCTTCTCCGCCTACAACCGCTGGCTGGCGGACTTCTGCAGCTATGAGCGGAGCCGCCTCTGCGGGGTCGCCTACGTGCCGATGCGCGACGTGCAGCAAACCGTAGCGATGATGAAGGACGCGGCGAAGCTTGGGTTTACCGCCGTGAACATTCCCGCTTTCCCGCAGGCGGAAGAGAAGATCCAGCCCAATGACGGGGGCGCCGCCCAGCTCCTTGCCCTGACCGGCGATCCGATGGGACCTCGCCGCTACGACAGTCCCGAGTTCGACCCGATCTGGAAAACGGCGGTGGATCTCGGCCTGGTGCTGACCATCCACCTCGGCGCGCGCGGGGTGCGGTTTCAGGAGCCAGACAAGTTCCTAGCCGACCTGCCGATGAGCAAGGTGGCGATGGCCGAACCGATTGCCATTCTCATTTACGGGGCTGTCTTCCAACGCTTCCCCGAACTCAAGTTCGCGACGATCGAAAGCGGTGTGGGCTGGTTTGCGTGGTTCGCCAACTACATGGACGCAACCTGGAAAAAGCAGCGCTATTGGACCAAAAGCCCGCTGAACAAGGAGCCCAGCTTCTACATGGATCAGAACGTCTATGGCTCGTTCATCGATGAGGTCGTCGGCATTACCAACCGGAACATGCCGGGTGGCAAGAACATCATGTGGTCATCCGACTATCCTCATTCGGAAACAACATTCCCTACCTCGGACGAGGTAATCGCGCGGATTTTCCAAGGGGTGCCCGAAGCAGACAAGATCGAGATTACAGGCGGTATCGCCAAGAGGTTGTTCCGGGTCGGCGACGGCCGCGCCAAGCCCGCCGCGCTCGCGGTGGCCGCTGAGTAGAGCCGCCGCCGAACGCGGATCCGGCGAACCGGGCCGCCACGGGAGAGGAGTTCCGGGATTAATGGAAGATCGATCCAACGGCCTTGGCGGTCGCGTGGCGTTGGTCGTCGGAGGCTTCGGCGGTATCGGCACGGCCATTACCGCCGCTCTGCACGCAGCGGGCGCGCACGTCGTCGTGGCGGGTCGAACACCGGCCCGCGACCGGCCCATCGGCGAGGAAGCGTCTCTTGCCGCGACCAGCTACTGTGTCTGCGATGTCCGCGATCCCGCAAGTTGTCGCGCGTTGGCCGAAGATGTCACGCACCGCCACGGGCGACTGGACATCGTGATCGACTGCTCGAACCCCACGGTCAGCGGCGTGGCGGGGAGATTCGTTGATGCCAACCCCGACCATTTCGGGGCGCTTCTGCAAGCCAAGCCGGGTGCCTTGTTCAACGTGTGCCACGCGATGCTGCCGCTGCTCTCGGCCGGAGGCGGCGGCGCGATCCTCGCCTTTGCGTCCGACGCGGGCCGGGCCGCCGGGCCGAACCAGGCACTTGTCGCCGCCAGCAGCGCCGCCGCGACGATGTTCGTCCGCTCGCTTGCGCTGGAGATCGCACCCGAGAACATCCGCATCAATTGCATTTCCACGTCATTCGTCCGCGACACGCCGGTCTATGCCGAAGTCATGGCCGGCCCCCGAGGATCGCGCGCGCGCAACGCCGCCCAACGCGCGCAACTCGGGCTTCCTGTTCCAGCGGATCTGGCGGACTTGGCCCTGTTCTTGTGCGGGCCGAGTGCATCGCATCTCACCGGGCAGATTGTCAGCGTCAATGGAGGGCTGTCCTCCGGCTTATGAGATCGAGATTGGCATGGATGCGATGAACACTGCAGATCGCGTGCGAAGCGCGCCCGTTATCGCGGGTGGCTACCGGTTCTATGCGCTGTTCGTGATCGTGCTGGTGGGCGTGTTCAACGCGGCTGACCGCGGCATCCTGCCCATTCTGGCAGAGCAGGTCAAAGCGGATCTGGCCATCAGTGATGCGCAGCTTGCCGTCCTGCACGGCGCGGCTTTCGTCACATTGTACACGCTGCTCGGCATTCCGGCGGCGCGCCTGGCAGATCGCATGTCACGGCCACACCTGTTGGCGGCCGGGCTGGCGATCTGGTCGTGCTCCACCGTGTTCGGCGCGTTCGCCTCCCGCTTCGAGACTTTGGCGTCAGCCAGACTGGGCGTGGGCGTCGGCGAAGCTACGGCCAATCCGACCACCCACTCGATGCTCTGCGACTACTTCCCGGTCCGGCTGCGCTCGCGCGTGATCGCCACCTACCTGTCCGGACTGTTCATTGGCGGCGGCATTGCGACGACGGTTGGCGGGCATCTGGTCGGCTCCTGGGCCAACCAGTGCGGGCAGTTCGGTCTGTGCTCGATGCGGTCCTGGCAGACAGCCTTCCTCATCATGGGTGTGCCCGGATTGCTGCTCGCCCTGCTCGTGGTGAGGCTGCGTGAACCGGTCCGCGGGGCGAGCGAAGGTGCCCCGACCATTCCGACAAGGAACGGGCATTGGCACGCGGCGTTGTTCGACCTGCTCAATGTGCTGCCATTCGTAGCCACCGTCTTGCTGATCAAAGAGCGCGCCTCCGGAGCCGCGCGGCGCAACCTGGTCGGCGCGGCAGTCATCATCATGGCCGCCGCCCTTCTCATTCTGCTGACCGGCGATCCCGTGCAGTGGATTGCGCTGGGGATCGGCATTTACGCCATATTGAGCTGGTGCCAGCGGATCGCCCGTGTGGACCCCACGGTGGCTCGGCTGACCTTGCAGACACGCTCGTTCGTGTACGCCATTCTCGGCTTTTCGGCTCTGGGCGCCATGACCGGCGCTGTGCATTTCTGGATGTTTCCCTATGCGATCCGCGAGTTCGGAGTAAGCGCGGCCCAGGTCGGCCTTACGCTTGGCCCGATCACCGCGATCGGAGCGATCATAGGAGCGCTGGGCGGCAGCGCGATCGCTGACATAATGCGGGCGCGTGATCCGCGGGGCTACCTGCACTGGTCGATCATTACCTTGGTGCTGTTCAGCCTTGCTCTGGTGGGCATGATCTTTAGTTCCAGTCTCACGACGTACACGGTGTCCGCGCTGGTTTTCACCATTTTTTCCTACGGCTGGTCAGCCGCCTCCGGCGCACAAGTGCAGGACCTGGTGCTGCCGCGGATGCGAGCGACGACATCGGCGATCAATGCCCTGTCGATCACTCTGGCGACGCTGGCGCTGGGGCCTTATTGGGTTGGGCGGCTGGCGGGCGGCCTGGGCTCGCTGCTCGGCGCCATGCTTTCGATTCTGCTGCTCGCGCCGGTCGCCGGACTACTGCTGTGGATCGCATCGCGCACGGTCGCGGCCGACCAGTCTTCGAAATGGGAGCGAGCCGATGAACAGGCCTGAGCTGCTCCTATCGCGCCGCAACCTGCCGGATACGTGCTGACATGTCGGGCTACGAAGCCGTTGCGATGCCGCCCGCCGAGCGGCAGTTCAGTCGCAGGGCATCGATCGTCGGTATCGGGGAGACCGATTACGCCGCCGATTACCAAGCCGCGCGCACGCGGCCCGCGGGCTGGCAACCGCCCACGCCCGAGCGTTTGCTCGTCACGGCGTTCGAGCGCGCGCTTGCGGACTCCGGCCTCTCCCGGAGCGACATCGATGGCGTAACCTGCTCCTTCACTTACGGCGGCCCCTCCGCACTGGATGTGGCAAGGCTGCTGGGAACGAGCCCGCGTTTCGCCGAGGCCAACGGCAACATCATGGCGGGCCCCCTACCCGTCGCCTGCGCGGCGATCGCGGCCGGAAAGGCCGATACGGTCGCGATGGTGTTCTCGGTTGCCCCGCGCAACACCGGAAGGGTCTATGGCGGTACCACATTCGCCGTCGCAAATGCCGACGATCCAGACGCCGGCGGTGGCGCACCAGTCACCTATTATGCCTTCAACCCATGGGGATGGACCTCGCAAGCAGCGCACTGGGCCCTGATGTTCTCCCACTATCAATGGGCCTACGGTGTCGGCGAGGAGGAGCTGTTTTCGGTCGCCCATCAGGTCCGCGAGCATGCCCGCGCGCAGCCACAGGCGGTCATGAAAACGGAGCTGACGCTCGAACAATATCGGGCTTCGCGCTACATCGTCAGGCCGCTGCGCATTTTTGACATTTGCATCGTGAACGATGGTGCGGTCTGCCTGATCGTCCGCCGGGCCGATATGGCCGGTGACTTGCGGCAGGTTCCCGTCGACGTCGCAGGCTGGGGCCATGCCAAGATCAAGCAGGACAAGCTGCACGCGATGGTCCGCGAGCGGCTCCGCCCCCAGATAAGCGCGGCCGCTGATCAGGCCCTGGCCATGGCCGGGCTGTCGCTGGACGACGTGGGCCATTTCGAAGGTTACGACGCCTCCTCGTTTCACCTGGTCAACCAGATCGAAGGGGTGGGATTTACCGAGCCAGGAACAGGGCTGGCGTTCTGCCAGGACGGTCAGATGACGATCGGCGGGCGCATCCCGACGAACACGGCGGGAGGCAATCTGTCCGGTTCCTACATGCAGGGGTGGAGTCAGGTGGCTGAGGCCGTACGGCAATTGCGTCACCAAGCGGGTCGTTTTCAGGTCCCTGGCCTGCAGGTGTCGATGACCAATCTTGCTCAGACAGACCAGTCCCATCCACTGGTTTTGACGCGAGGCGAGCGGCGGTGACGGCCAGGCGACCCGACCGGACCAAGGGCCGGTTCCATGCGGTGTTCTGGGACTGGTGCGCGCGCGGCGAACTTCGCCTGCAGCGGTGCAGTCATTGCCACCACATCACCTGGCCGGTGGCGCCCGTCTGCGACAGCTGCGGTCGACCGGACCTTGTTTGGGAGCGCATGACAGGCCGCGGCACCGTGGTGGGGTGGAACCGCTTCGATCAGGATTACTTCGGCGGCTTGCTGCCCCTCCCCTACGACACCCTCCTGGTCGAGTTGGAGGAACGGCAACTGTTCATCACGAATCCGCTGGGTTTCACGATCGACGACGTGTCGCCCGGCATGCCCGTGAAGGTGGCGTTCATTGCCGTCGAAGATTCCGCCGGTCCGTTCATGCTGCCCGTGTTCGAACGATACTGACATTCCGACATCCCGCAGTGCCGCGCCACACCGCCGTTCCATCCGGCGCACCTGCTTCGAAGGATAGCCTTGATGACCACCAACGCACCCCTCGTCGACGATCTCGCCCCCACGTCCGTCGAGGGGGTTCTCGACCCCGCCTGGCTGGCCAGGGCGCTCTATCCCGGTCGAGCTGTGCGGATCGATGCGATCGAGGTCGTCTGGACGCTGTCCAACACGGCAACCAAGATCCGCGCGGCGCTCACGCTGGCCGGGCCCGACGTGGACGCGACTGCCGGGATCTGCATCAAGGGCATGCTTGGTGAGCAAGCCCGGCCCTATCTCGCCAGCGGAGTCTCGCGCACGGAGGCGATGTTCTACCGCGAGCTGGCGGGCCCGATCGGCGAACAGGGGCTGCTCGTTCCAAGCGTGCGCTACTGCGGGATCGATCCGGCAACCGACCACGGCCTGATCATCATGGACGATCTCGTCGCTGCCGGGTGCGAATTCCTGTCGCCCCTGACGCCGTACACGCAGGATGAAGCTCGCCGTAGCCTGACCCAGTTGGCAAGGCTTCACGCCGCGAGCGGGACATCGGCCGTGTACGATCAAGGATGGATCGCTCCGATGCTCGACCGGATCGCCGAAAATTCGCTGGTTCCGCTTGAACGCGTTCAAGTCCTGCTCGAGGATTCGCGCAGCGACGCGTTCCCGTCCGCCTTGCGCGATGCGCGCCGCGTCCACGGTGCACTGGCACTGCTGGCGGACAAGTTCCGCCATGACCCCGTCTGCTGTGTGCACGGTGACGCCCATGCCGGCAATCTCTTCAAGAGCGCCAACGGACAGGACATCGGCGTGATCGATTGGCAGCTGATCCAGCGCGGGCACTGGGCGCAAGACGTTGCCTATCACCTCGGCGCGGCACTGTCGGTGGAGGAGCGCCGCCAGAGCGAACGGGCCTTGCTGCACCACTACCTCGACCGCCTGGCCGCGTTCGGGGGGCCGAGCATCGATCCCGAGCGGGGCTGGACCCAGTATCGCATGGCCATGCTTTACGGGTACTACCTTTGGGCGATTACCCAGCGCGTCGACCGACCCATCATCCTCGAATTCATGCACCGGCTGGGATCGGCGGTCGTCGACCTCGACAGCGTAAAGCTGGTCGAAGGCTGACAATCGCGGACCACCATCGTGCTTTGACAGAACAAAACAGGGAGAGACCAAACGTGGACGAGGCTGACTTCATCATCGTGGGCGGCGGCAGTGCGGGCTGCGTGCTGGCGAACCGCCTCTCTGCGGACAGTCGGCTACAGGTCGTGCTGCTGGAGGCGGGCGATGCCAAGGAGGGCCTGTTCGTGCGGATGCCCGCCGGCGTCGGCAAGCTGATGGGCAACCCCCGGATCGACTGGATGTACCAGACCGAGCCGGACCCCTCGATCGGCGGGCGACGGATGGTGTGGTCGGCCGGCAGGATGCTGGGCGGCAGCTCTGCCATCAACGGGATGGTCTATATCCGGGGATCGCGCCACGACTATGACGGGTGGGCCGCTGCGGGCTGCACCGGCTGGGGCTGGGACGATGTCCTGCCCTACTTCCGCAAGTCCGAGGATTATGTCGGCCCGCCGACGCCCGCACGGGGCAAAGGTGGACCGCTCACCGTTTCACCGCTGCGGATCAAGCATCCCCTTGCCGACGCATTTGTCAGCGCTTGCCGCGAGACCGGCATGCGCGAGATCGCCGACTACAACGCGGGCGATATGGACGGAACGTTCCTCAACGACCTGACCCAGCGCGATGGAGAGCGCTGCAGCACGGCCCGGGCCTTTCTCGATAACGTGGCGCGCCGGCCCAATCTCCACGTGGTGACCGGCGCACTGGTCGATCGCATCCTGATCGACCAGGGGCGGGCCGTGGGCGTCCGCTATCTCCGCGGCGGATCGGTCTGTGAGACAAGGTGCCGGCGCGAGGTGATCCTCACTGCAGGCACCGTGCAGTCGCCGGCGTTGCTCATGCGGTCCGGGATCGGGCCTGGCGAGCATCTTCACGCGATGAACATCCCGGTTGCGGTCGAGGCGAAAGCCGTGGGTCAGAACCTGCAGGAGCATGCCAGCTTCGGCAACAGCCGGTTCGTCGACGTGCCCACCTACAACGCGATGCAGGGTCCGTTCGAGCTTGCGCGAAGTCTCCTCCGCTACTTCGCTATCCGGCGCGGCATGCTGACGACGGCTCCAGTGCATGCCATGGCGTTCTTGCGAACCAGGCAAGATCTGGCCAATCCGGACATCAAGCTGCAGTTCGCACCGTTTTGCTTCGATGAAGCGCGTGGTGCGATGCACCGCAAGGCGGGGATCACGATCATCGCGAACGTTTCATCGCCGCGCAGCCGCGGGACGCTCCGACTGCGCAGCGCCGAGCCGCGCGATGCGCCGGTGATCGATCACCGGCTCTACGGTGATCCTGATGACGTCACCACGCTGATTGCCGGACTGAAGATGGTCGATCGCATCTTCGAGGCGCCTTCGCTCGCCCGCCATGTCACGGGACGCAACGTACCGCCAGCCACGCCGCGGGATGACGGGGTTTGGGCCGAAGAAATCCGCACGCGCTCGCGTATCGGCTATCATCCCATCGGCTCCTGCCGGATGGGGGGAGACCCACAGTCTGTCGTCGATCCCCAACTGCGGGTTCGTGGGGTATCCGGCTTGCGGGTTGCCGATGCTTCGGTGATGCCGGTCATGCCCTCTGCCAACACCAATGCACCGACCATCATGGTGGCAGAGAAAGCCGCCGACATGATCCTTGGATCGGGCCAACCGGGCGCGCCCACCGCTTGACGACTGGCCAGAGCACCTTGCCGCGCAACCCCGATTTCTGCAGCGGATCCGCGACACGGTTCGGGCTTGACGTCAACTCGCAAACGGGGCGTCACTACCCCCTACAGATCACGGCCTGAAGCCGATCATTTCCAAGGAGAGCACTGCCATGCCACACAGTCGACTTGAAAATCTGCGCCCCGCATCCGAGCGCTGGCCGCACGTGAGCAGTGATGTCTACCGGACAGAGCAGTGGGGCGACATGGAAATCGGCTATACCACCGTACCGCCGATCGATTGCACGCAGGCATATGCCGGCGGCGGGTTGCCCGGCGGGGTTTGCCCCTGCCCCCACTACGGCTATGTCTTCGAAGGACGCATCCGCGCGCGCTATCCCGGTTCGGATTGGCCCGATGAAGTGGTCGAGGCCGGCGAAGCCTATTTCATTCCCGCTGGCCATGTCCTGATCTACGAAGAAGAGAGCCGGGTGCTTGAACTCAATCCCGCGCACGCCCTGAAGATGTGCATGGACGCAATGCAGAAGCATCATGATCGGTTGGCGGAATCGCAACAAGACGGCGAAGCCTGATACTCGTATGGCTCGAGCACGCTCGCTGACGCCCGATGGCGCGCCAGATCCATGGATCTGGCCGCTTCGTCTGGCTTGCAGGATCGACCAGTGATCGCCCGGGCGTCCGGTCACTCGCGTGGCTGCCATGATGGACCGGTGCGAGCACGTGCAGCCGACACTTCGGGCGCGCCCTCCCGCGATGGTCGTGCATCAGGAGCTGGGCAAAGTCGTCAGGCCGGCGTCGATACGGATCGTGCGTGTTGTAGTTGCCCGTCCCGCCGTCTAACCCGTTCGCCCGGCTGGCGCCGGGGCGATGGCAAGCGAGGAGCGATTGGACGATGGACCTCCGACAAATGCGCTATTTCGTCGCTGTTGCGGAGGAAGCCCATTTCTGGCGCGCGGCGGCAAGGCTGAAGATCGCCCAGCCGCCGTTGAGCCAATCAATCCAGCGATTGGAGGCCGAACTCGGTGTCACGCTCATCGACCGGTCTCGCCGCACGGTGCAGCTGACCGAAGCGGGTGAGGTGTTTCTGAAGCAGGCGCGACAAACCCTGCAGCAGGCGGAACTCACTCAAACCCTGACGATCCGTACCGGCCTTGCCAAACCCGAAGTTCACGTCGGCTTCATTGGCCCGGCGCTGTACAGCTTCCTGCCGCAGTTGATGCGGCAAGTGAGGTCAGAGCAGGCCGGCACGCTCGTTCGGCTTTACGAGCGGGGAACGTTCGACCAGATGGCAGGCCTGTTGCGCGGGCAGCTTGACGTCGGGTTCATCAATTCAAGTGTCGGACGCTCCGATGAATTCGAGACGCTGCCGGTCGAACGCAACAAGTTCGTCGCGATCGTCCCGGCGAACGGGCCGCTGGCGAACGAGCCATCGGTCAGTCTGTCCCAGCTGGCCGATCATCCGCTGATCCTGCCACCCAAGGCCCAACTCATCTACGCGCCCGACATCATCGCCTTGTTCCAGAAGGAGGGCGTGGTTCCGCAAGTCATTCAGGAATCGCTGCAGACCAACACAACGCTGAGCCTCGTGGCAGCTGGCCTGGGATGCAGTCTGGTCTGCGCGACCGCTGCGTCGATTCCCCCCCGAAACGTGAAGTTCATTCCGCTCAAGCTGCCGCCGGGGAGCGCAGCCTATTTCGAAATCGCGATGATCTGGCTGCCCGGTCACCTGCGCAAGCAGTCCGAAGAGTTCATCGAAGCCGCGAAAGGGTTCATCAAAGCGCGTCCCAAGCTTCTCGACCCGAACGTGGTGTTCGCCCCCTAAACCAGCCTGCCCTGCACCCAGGCCTGGTGGGAAGGTCGGGCGGTCGTATCGCTCCGCCGGCTATAGGGCGAGGCGGATGCACCGGAATGCCGGCGGCCAACAGCGGCCCCCACTCGGGAGGCTCACCGGATCTCCTGAAAAAGTGTCGTTCCAGGAGATCCGGTTTGTCCATGTCGGTTAGAACTTCACGCTAAGCTGAGCGCCCCACTCGCGCGGCCTGCCCCGTGTCGCGTAGCCGCCAAGGGTTTCCGATCCGAAGATGTCGTACTTCTTGCCAGTCAGATTACGCCCGAAGACTGCGATCGATGTGCCGGTTCCGACAGGAGAGCGGGCGAAATCCAGCTGAACCCGTCCATTCAAGAGGCCATATCCATCCTGTTCGACCCCCGGAATGTTGAAGGTCTGGAAAAAGATGTGGGACCGATAGGTGTAGTCGGCCCGGAACAGCAAGCTGCCGATATCGCTCAGGTCGACTTCGTAGGTTCCGGTGATCGAGTAAGTCCACTTCGGTGTGTTCGTGAACTTATAATTGCTGATGTCGCCGCCATTAACGGTCGCCGGCTGAAGAACCTGCCCGCTGGGACCAAGAATCGCGGGGGCCGTCGGCCGTGGATCGGAGAACTCCTTGTAGAACGCGTCAATGTAACCGATTGTCCCGGCGATCGTCAGGCCGTCAGCAGGCTTCGCCGTGATCTCGGCTTCCGCGCCGCGAATTTTTCCCTTGGCTGCATTGTACACGCTGGAGAAGGGCGTGATGCCAGGCAACTGTATGGTTGCATTGCGCTGGAGATTGCTGATCGTCCCGCTGAATAGCGCAAAGTTCGTCCGCAATCTGCGATCCAGCAAATCAAGCTTTGCCCCGACTTCGAAGCTGTTGACGATTTCCGGCGCAAAAGATTCGATGCTGACCGGCGTATCGTCCAGCCCCCCGGAGCGCTGCGCCTTGTCGTACTTGAAATACAGGTTGGCATCGCGGCTGAACTGATACCGCACCCCGGCCGTGTAGGAAAAGTAGTGGAACGCGTTATTGCCAGACTGGAAGCAGAGGTCCACCGGAGTACCCGCCGGCAGCGCGGCGAGGTTGCAAGCCGGCGCGTTCAACGCGGTGTTGAACCGGACATTGCGGATCGTCAGATCACGATGATCCCGGGTGTAACGGGTACCAAGTGTAACGAACACTTTGTCGTAGCTGTTGGTCTCGACCTGAAGATACCCGGCCGTCGACCGGTTGGTCACGAAGTTCTGGGCGGTTTGGCCCGTCTTGAGGAGGGTGGCAGTCGGCGGACGGATGGAACCATCGTTGCCGGTCTCGTAAAAGTAGAAGAACCCACCGGTGAACGAGACGCTGTTCAACCAAGGCGTCGCGTCTCGTAGCGCGGTCCCGCTCAGCTGCACTTCCGCCGTCCATTGATGCTGCTTGGCAAAGTTGCGAACATCAAGCGCGCTCGGGCCGCTTTCCAGTGGACCGTTCTCCACATCCTGATCATACAACGTCCGCAGACGGCGCCCGCCGATGATGGTCTTCAGCGTCAGGTCGGGGTTGATCTGGACCTCGCTGCGGAATGCGATGCCCTCGATGTCGGCTTCGTTCCTTCCGGGCAGGCCCGAGCGGGTTTCGTAAAAGCCAAGGCCGACCGGAAGATAGAAGTTCGCCGCATTGAGCCCGAGCGGCGCGTTCATCTGTCCCGCGTCCCGGACCCGGTTTTTGTCGTAAGTCACGTCGAAGGTGACGCTATCCGAAGGCTTCCAGCGGAGCCCCACTCGCCCGCTATCGCTATGGGCGTTTCCATACCGGTCGAAGCCGGTGGTGACGCTGCGCCCGAACCCATCCTGTCGCGTGCGCAGCACCGACGCGCGGATACCCAGCTTGCCCTCCACGATCGGAAGATCGATGACACCACCGACTTCGAACCGGTTGAAGCGACCTACGGTCACGTCCGCAGAACCCTCCACCTCGGAAAGATTGGGCCGGTTGGGGGTGAGGAGGATTGCGCCGCCCGTATTGTTCCGGCCGAACAGAGTCCCCTGGGGCCCGCGCAGCACCTGCACACCCGCCATGTCCTGGATCGAGGTGAGCAAACTGCCTGCCGATCGCCCGAGATATACTTCATCGAAATAGATGCCGACGGCCGGGTCGTTGGTAAACGCGGTTCCGACATTTTCCTGGCCGCGCAACGTGATGACCGCGACCGAACCGCCACGGCCGCCCATCCCGATCTGCAGATTGGGGGCGATCCCGCCAAGGTCGACGATGTCGCGCGTCGATCGCTGCGCCAGTTCTGCGGACGAGAACGCGGTCACGGCAACGGGAACGTCCTGCAAGCGCTCCTCGCGCCTACGCGCGGTTACGACGATATCGTCGTCCGATACGCTGGCGCTTCCGGCGCTCGATGGCGCCGGCGCCCCGCTCTGCGACCCGGACTGCGCCAATGCCGCCGTAGGCCACCCACCACAAAGGGCAACACCCGCGAAAAGAGCCGCTTTGATCGCTGAAGTCATTGTACATCCCCTCGTTTGCCAGAGTTTTGTGCCTCCGGTCGCTATCAGTATATGTGCGCATGCCCTCGCGACATGTCGCGATGGTTATCGAAGCGTTCTGCAGGTTACAGAACGCCAGCCGTCGATGAGTTCAGTTTTGCAATTGCGCACGAACCAGGCCAGTTCACGCCTGAAAAAACAGGCGCCCTATTCAGTGGAAGTGCCTTAGGAGGGTGTCCAATACTATCAGCATATCATCAGGCCTGGCCATGATATCAGATATGCTGGCCATATTGCACGGGCGCTCGTTGATATTTGACCGCGCGCCATTGTCCTCGCAGCGTTAGGCCGATCGCCGGGGCTCGCCGCCGCGGATGCAGCAACGGGGAAGGACATGGACCAAGATGATCGCGCCACTTAAGGGGGTAAAGGTCGTGGAAGTGGCGATGTGGGCCTTCGTTCCTTCTACTGGGGCGATGCTGTCCGACATGGGCGCCGATGTCATCAAGATCGAACCGCCGACTGGAGATCCCTGCCGAGCGCTTTCGACCGCCGGGATCGGTCCGGGAGCCAACGGCTTTACGGCTCAATGGGAAACCTACAACCGCGGCAAGCGCAGCATAACGCTGGACTTGCGGTTAGGCGGATCACAGGACGTGCTCCACAAGCTGTTGGAGGACGCCGATGTGTTCCTCACCAGCCTCCTTCCCGCGGCCAGGCGGCAGATGAAGATCGACATCGACGATATCCGAAAGCTGAACCCGAACATCATCTACGCGATCGGCAGCGGAACCGGTCTGCACGGGGCGGAAGCTGAAAAGGGTGGATTTGATTTGCTCTCCTTCTGGTCACGCGGAGGTGTCTGCGCCAGCGTCAGCGCGCCAGAGGCGGCCTATCCCGCAAGCATGCCATCCGGCGCCTTCGGCGATTGCATCGCGGGAGCGATGCTGGCCTGCGGCATCAACGCCGCGCTCTATCAGCGGGCAACTACCCGGCATGCCCCTGTGGTGGATGGAACGCTGCTGGCCTCGAGCATGTGGGCCATGCAGAGCAAGCTGACAACGATCGCATTGCTGGGCATGGACGATCTGCCGAAGCGCCCGCGATCGCAGGCGAACAACCCGCTCGTCAATTTCTTCCGGACCAAGGACGACCGATTCCTGACCCTCTCGATGCTGCAGTCGCAGCGCTATTGGTCCGGGTTTTGCAAGGCGATCGGCCGACCTGATCTGATCGGGGATCCGCGCTTCGCGACCGACTCTGCGAGGATGGAGAACATCGATGCATGTGTCAGCCTCCTCGACGACGTTTTCGCCGAACGGGACCTTGCGGAGTGGGAAGCCGCACTGTTTACACAAGATGGCCAATGGGATGTGGTTCGAACGCCCGGCGAAGTGACTCGCGATCCGCAGGTCGTTGCCAATCGCTACACGCAGGATGTCGAATATGACGACGGGCGCAAGCTGAAGATGATCAGTGTGCCCGTTCAGTTCGACCAGGAGGCGCTGCCGGCCAGGCCAGCCCCGGAACTCGGGGCCGATAGCGATGCCATCCTGTCTCGGCTCGGCTATAGCGAACAAGATATCGTCGATCTCAAGATTTCCGGCGTCGTCTTTTAAGCCGTGGAAAGATGCGCGCCAAGCTGTTGGAACGGGCTTCGGCGCTGACGTCGGTCATCGCATCGAGCGCGAGCACTACGTTGAACCCAAGCTCATGGGCCTGGCGAGCGGTCGATTCGACGCCGATGCTGGTGGCCACCCCGCCGGTCACGACATGCGTGACGCCGGCAAGCGTGCTGCTTCGGGAGCCGCGAAGTGCCCGCTCTCGCGAATACAAGCGCGGTGCGGTTCGCCTGGAACGCTCAGGCGTCCGCGAGACGGGTCGACCACGGCGGCGTCATAGGACAGGACGCCGTCTCGCTCGCGGGCGGCTTCGGCGAGGTCGGCGAGGTCGCGGGTGAAGGCCTTCAGGTCGGAGGGCGGGACCTGCACGTAACCAGTGACGATGAGCATGGCGAACCTCCATAAGCTCGAACAAGGAAACGAAAGCCCGCCGCGACGAGCAGGCGCATCGGGATCAGGAGACGGTCAGGACGATCTTGCCCTGGATGCCGCCCTCGGCCACCCGCTGGTGCGCGCGTGAGGCTTCCGACAGCGGAAAGACGCTGTCGATCACCGTGCGAACGGCCCCCTGGTCGAGCAATGCGGCGGCCGTAGCCAGTTGCGCGCCGTTCGAGCGGACCTGGGTCGACGACACCCTGATCCCGCGCTTTGCCGCCTCGTCGCGGCCCTCGAATCCCACGGGATTGACTAGGAACAGGGCGCCGCCGGGCTTGATCACGCGCACGAAGCGCTCCATCTGCGGACCGCCCACCGCATCGAGCACGAGATCGACATCCCGCACGACCGTCTCGACAGCGGTTTTTCCGTAATCGACGAACTGGTCGACGCCGAACTCGCCGAGCATCGTCGCGTTCTTGGCTGAGGCCACGGCGATCACCCGCGCGCCCCGCGCCTTGGCCAGTTGCACCGCCAGATGGCCGACGCCCCCGCCCGCGCCGTTGATCAGCACCGTCCGGCCTTCGAGTTCGACCGGCTCATGCGGGAAGTCCTGGAAGGGGTTGGGCGCGTCGTGGCCAAGCTCGACCAGGAACTGCCACGCCGTCAGGAGGGACATGGGCGCGGCGGCGGCGTGGATATGATCCAGCCTCGCCGGCTTGTTGGCCAGGTGCGAAGCCGGCGCGCTGACATACTCGGCATAGGCGCCGCCTCCGGTCATCACGCCCTCGGGGAAACGCACCATGCCGTAGACCTCGTCACCGACCTTGAAATCGTCGACGTCGGCCGCGGTCGCTTCGACCACGCCGGAGATGTCGGTGCCCAGGATCAGCGGGAAGTCGGCGTCCGGGCGCCACTCGGGCGGCAAGGCGCGGTAGCCGTCACGCAGATACCAGTCCGGCGGATTGAGGTCGACGGCCCGGACCCGAACCAGGACTTCGCCCGACCGCGCTTCGGGCTTTGGCGCGTCTTCGTATTTCAGCACCTCGGGTCCGCCGAAGGCGTGCAGCCGAACCGCTTTCATCGTCTCGCTCATGATCATTCTCCTTGCGAGGCGATGTAGCGGCGGGCAATGCGGTTGATAATCGGACCTGAAAGCAGTTTAATAGTTCCGCCATGGAACAAATGAGTCTGGACCGTCTCACCGGTCTGATCGCCTTCGCACGCGTCGGCGCGCTGGGCAGCTACACGGCGGCGGCGCGCTCGCTGTCGGTTTCCCCCTCGGCGGTCAGCAAGAGCATCCAGCGGCTCGAGCAGCGCCTGGGTGTTTCCCTGTTCACGCGCACGACCCGCTCGTTGGCCTTCACGCCCGAGGGCCGCGACCTCCACGAGCGCGCCTTGAGTCTGATCCGCCAAGCCGAGGAAATCGAGCAGATGGCGCTGACGGCGCGCTCGGAACCTCGCGGCACGCTGCGGGTGGCCACCTCCCTGCCGATCGGCCTGCACGTGATCGCGCCCGCTCTGCCCGCGTTCCGGCGGCGCTTTCCCGACGTGGCAATCGATCTTCGGCTCGGGGATCAGATGGTCGATCTGATCGACGAAGGGATCGACGTCGCCGTCCGGATCGGTGACCTCCCCGACAGCCGCCTCCTGGCGCGCAAGCTGGCGCCGTATCGGCTTTGCTGCCTGGCGTCGCCGGCCTACCTCGCCGAGCGCGGCGCGCCCGCGCATCCCCACGACCTCGAAGGCCACGACACGGTCAACCTGCGCTATCAGAGCACGGGACAGATGTTCCGCTGGCCCTTCAGGATCGGCGGCCAGGAAATCGAGATCCTGCCACGGTCCGACATCGTGGTGGACGCCAGCGAGGCGGCGCTGGCCGCGCTCGTCGCCGGCGGCGGGATCGGCGTCGGCGCGTCGTTCGCCGCCGCGCCCTATATCGCGCGCGGAGAGCTGTCGCCGGTGCTCGTCGACTTCGCGGTCGAACGGCGGAACGTCACCGCGCTATGGCCCGAGAGCCGACGCAGCAATCCAGCGGTCCGCGCCTTCCTGGACATGCTCGAACCGGCCTTCGAACACAGGGTCGCCGCATCGGACTTGGCCAACACCGGGTCGCGGTGACAGCACATGACTGCTGCCGGTTGATCTGGCAGCAAACAAGCTAAGCCGTGCCGGAGACGGTCGGGCTTATTCGGTCCCGCTCACGGCGGCGGCGATATGCTCGGCGCCGTGTGGAACACGCCCCTCGGCTTTCCGCTCGCTGTATCGGTCGACGAGATAGTCAGCCCGATCACGGATGAGGAGCGTGAACTTATAGAGCTCTTCCATCACGTCCACGAGCCGCTCGTAATAGGAGGATGGCTTCATCCGGCCGGCCTCATCGAACTGCTCATAGGCCTTTGCGACCGAAGACTGGTTGGGGATGGTGATCATCCGCATCCACCGGCCGAGAACGCGAAGCTGGTTGACGGCGTTGAACGACTGAGAGCCGCCCGACACCTGACAGACGGCAAGCGTGCGTCCCTGCGTCGGCCGCACGCCGCCACTTTCCAGCGGTAGCCAGTCGATCTGGCTTTTGAAGATGCCCGTCATCGCGCCATGGCGCTCTGGCGAGCACCACACATGACCCTCCGACCAGATCGACAGTTCGCGCAACTCTGCCACCTTCGGATGGCTCGCCGGGGCATCGTCCGGCTGCGGCAGGCCGCGCGGATCGAATATCCGGGTTTCCGCGCCGAAACTGCGGAGCAGACGGTCGGCTTCCTCGATCACGAATCGGCTGTAGCTGCGCTCGCGCAAGGAGCCATAGAGCAGCAGGAATCGTGGCGCGTGCGACGACACGCGAGCGGGCGCCAGTTTCTGCTGGTTTGGCGCATCGAAAAACTCAGGGGCGAGCGCGGGAAAGCTGTCGGACATTGAATACTCCGGCTTGGCAAAGCATCATACTTCTAATATCGTGGAAATATGGAAATCAAGCTTGCTGTCACCGCTCTGTCCGCGCTAGCCCATGAAGGCCGGCTTGCCGTCTTCCGTATGCTGGTGCAGGCGGGGAGCAACGGCGTTCCGGCAGGTGAGATCGCAAGGCGCCTTGGCGTGCCGCCGAACACGCTCTCGGCCAATCTCAACGTGCTGAGCAATGCCGGTCTGATCGACTCCCGGCGCGAAGGTCGCTCGATCATATACACCGCGTCCTTCGATCGCATGGGCGAGCTGCTCGGCTTCCTCATGGAGGATTGCTGCCAGGGCGCATCGGAAATCTGCGCGCCCTTGGCTGAGGTCGTGAACCGCGCGGCTTGCTGCGCATCCGATCCGGAAGGCGTGCAGTGACGACGCGCGTGGTATCCGGTGCCGAAGCTACATCGCTGAGCTTGGAACCGCCGCTTCAGCCTTTCGATGTGCCTCGACGGCTTGCCGCGGAAGGGCTGGGGACTGCGCTCCTGCTCGCCATCGTCATCGGATCAGGAATCATGGGCGAGCGCCTCGCCGGCGGGAACATTGCGATCGCCCTGCTCGGCAACACGATCGCGACCGGCACCGGCTTGGTGGTGCTCATCACCGTCTTCGGTCCGATCTCCGGGGCGCATTTGAACCCAGCCGTTACCCTGGTGTTCGCGGCGCGGGGAGAAATTGGAGCGTCGGTCGCGGCAGCCTACATCATGGTCCAGATGATTGCCGCGATCGTGGGCGCGTGGGTCGCCCATCTCATGTTCGGTGAGGCGATGCTCCAGGTTTCCGCCAAGCTCAGGGATGGCAGCGCGCAGGCGTTTTCCGAAGGTGTGGCCACCTTCGGCCTCATCGCCGCGATCCTCGGCTCGCTTCGCTTCCGACCCGACGCAACGCCGTTCATCGTCGGCCTCTACATCACCTCGGCATACTGGTTCACGGCCTCGACGTCGTTCGCTAACCCGGCCGTGACGGCGGCACGGTCGCTGAGCAACACCTTCGCCGGCATCGCACCTTCGTCCGCTCCGGCTTTCATCCTCGCCCAACTCGCGGGTGCCGCGGTCGCGGCAGCGCTTTGCGGGTGGCTATTTCGACAGGAGCGCTTCGCATGAGCAATTTCCCGATCACGATTTACCACAACCCCGCCTGCGGCACGTCCCGCAATACCCTCGCCATGATCCGGGCCGCCGGCTACGAGCCGACGGTCATCGAATATCTCCAGGCAGGGTGGACGCGGCCACAGCTTCAGGAACTGCTCGCGGCGATGGAAGCACATGCGCGCGACATCCTGCGCGAAAAAGGGACGCCGGCCGCCGATCTGGGCCTCCTCAATCCGGACACGACCGACGATCAGCTCCTTGATGCGATGGTCGAGCACCCGATCCTGGTGAACAGGCCGATCGTGGTCACGCCCAAGGGCGTGAAACTGTCTCGGCCGTCGGAAGCCGTACTCGACCTGCTTGAACGCAAGCCGGAGAGCTTCACCAAGGAAGACGGCGAGGTCGTGCAGCTTTAAGCCGGCCTTGCGGAGCGGGTCGCGGGCGGTTCCGCACCGCCCGCCCCGCAACGCTCCTGAGAGTAAGAGTGCAGACGGATTTTTCCGTGACGAATGGAGGTTTGGAGGAGAGGCCGGCGCGCTCGACTGGTCGACCGGCATCTGCAACCGCGTCGACATCACCCAGGACACGACAACGCTCTACGCCTCCGATCGGACGTCTCCCTCTTCGTGGTCGACGATCTCGATCGGCTCGAAGCCGATCGGCGCCCCGATGGGTCGCCCGACCTCTACTTCCGTGATCTGCACTGCCGGCATTCCGAACTCGGCGCGACGACACTCGGCATGGCGGTGCTTTCAAATTTCGTGATGATCCACATGAGCGAGGCCCATCATGCGGCCCGGCGTTGTCGATCTATTCCCACCGACAACCACTGATAGACATGGAAAAAATATTTTTGTTATCAGCGGCTTGTATCGTACAGCGGCGTGCTTCCGGTTACCCCTGGAGGGGCCTAAATCATTCCCACTCGATCGTGCCGGGCGGCTTGCTGGTGTAGTCGTAGACGACGCGGTTGATGCCCTTCACCTCGTTGATGATGCGGGTCGCCACGCGGCTGAGGAAGTGGGCGTCGAAGGGGTAGATGTCGGCGGTCATACCGTCGGTCGAGGTGACGGCGCGCAGGGCGCAGACGTTGTCGTAAGTGCGGCCGTCGCCCATCACGCCCACGGTCTTGACCGGCAGCAGCACCGCGAACGCCTGCCAGATCGCATCGTACAGCCCCGCGTTGCGGATCTCCTCCAGGTAGATCGCGTCGGCCTTCCTCAGGATGTCGCAACGCTCGCGCGTGACTTCGCCGGGGATGCGGATGGCAAGGCCGGGCCCGGGGAACGGATGACGCCCGACGAACACTTCGGGCAGCCCTAGCTCACGGCCCAGCTCGCGCACTTCGTCCTTGAACAGCTCGCGCAAGGGCTCGACCAGCTTCATGTTCATGCGCTCGGGCAGGCCGCCGACGTTGTGGTGGCTCTTGATCGTCACCGACGGCCCGCCGGTGAAGCTGACGCTCTCGATCACGTCGGGATAGAGCGTGCCTTGCGCCAGGAACTCGGCGCCGCCGATCTTCTTCGCCTCGTCCTCGAAGACGTCGATGAAGGTCTTGCCGATGAACTTGCGCTTGGCCTCCGGATCGGTGACGCCTTCCAGTCCCTTGAGGAACAGGGTCGAGGCATCGACGTGGACCAGCGGGATATTGTAGTGCCCGCGAAACAGCGAAACGACCTGCTCCGCCTCGCCTGCGCGCAGGATGCCGCCGTCCACGAACACGCACGTCAGCTGGTCGCCCACCGCCTCGTGGATCAGCAGCGCCGCGACCGCGCTGTCGACCCCGCCCGAAAGGCCGCAGATCACGCGCTTGTCGCCGACAGTCGCGCGGATCTCCTCGATCTTGGTCTTGCGGAACTCGGCCATCGTCCAGTCGCCGGCCATGCCGCAGACATGGCGCACGAAGTTCTTGAGCAGCCGGGCGCCATCGGGCGTATGCACCACTTCGGGGTGGAACTGCATCGCGTAGATGCGCCGGGCATCGTCGGCGATCACCGCGAACGGCGCGCCGGGACTGGCGGCGACCGGGCGGAAACCCTCGGCCAGCCGGGTCACCTTGTCGCCGTGGCTCATCCAGACCTGATGGCGCTCGCCCACCTGCCACAGCCCGTGGAACAGGGCGCAAGTGTCGTCGATCTCGATGAAGGCGCGCCCGAACTCGCCGCTGTCGCCCAGCAGCACCTCGCCACCGAGCTGGTGCATCAGCGCCTGCTGGCCATAGCAGATGCCCAAGATCGGCCGGCCGCTCTCCAGGATCGCCTCGGGGATGCGCGGGCCATCGCTGTCGAGGACAGAGGCCGGCGAGCCGGACAGGATCACGCCGATCGGATCGAGCCGTGCGAACGCTTCCCCCGCCGCGGAGAACGGCGCGATCTCGGAATAGACCCCCGCCTCGCGCACGCGGCGGGCGATGAGCTGCGTGACCTGGCTGCCGAAGTCGACGATGAGGACGGAGTCTGAGGGCTGGACTGTCATGGCGGCGAATTAGGCGCGCGAGGCGCAGGTGTCCAGCTTACGACGCCCTTCCACAGGACTCGGCTCTCGCACTGCCAGTTGCAAGGAATGCAAGTTATCTTGTTTCCTTCGACATTGCGAAAATTACTAAACTTCCTATGTTGCAGCTGCGAAGGAGATCGGCAGTAAGCCGGCCTTCGACAAACAGGAGGAAAGTGCCATGACCCTCGTCCAACGGACGTTCGGTCTCGCCGCGGCCCTGGGCGTCAGCGCCCTGGCGTTCGCTCTCACCCTCGCCTGAGGCCAGAGCAGCAGCAGACCGAAGAGGCGGCCCCACAAGGGCCGCCTTTTTCATGGGCACGGCGCGTCGTCCCGTCTTCGAGACAATCGGGCGGCTTTGCACCTGCAGCATGGCTTGTTGCTGTCGCAAGCGGCCCCCGAGTCGAGCCCGAGGTGCCGCTGCGCCGCGCTCAACCCGCCAGCGTCTTCACCAAGTCGTACAAGTAGTCGCGCGCGGTGTAGAGCGCCTTGACCTCGATCCGCTCGTTCAATCCATGGGTGCCGTTGCCGTCGGGATCGGTCCACACGCTCGGGACTCCGTATGTGGGGATGCCGGCGGCCCCAAGGTAGACGCCATCGGTGGCACCGGTGGAGATCGCGGGAATCACCGGCGCCCCGGGGAAGTACTTGGCGGCGAGAGTCTCCACCGGCTTGACGATCGCCGGATCGAGCGGCGGCGATTTGGCGATCGGCTTGTCCTTCACCCGCTGCTCGATGGTGATCTTCGGATTGCCGATCGCCGCGGCGAGCGCGGCCTGGGTCTCGTCCGCGGTCCGGCCGGGGAACATGCGGCAGTTGACGTTGGCGGTCGCCCGCTGGGGCAGCGCGTTGAGCGCGTGGCCCGCGTTCACCAGCGTCGCGACACACGTGGTGCGCAGCATCGAGTGGAAGGTCTTGTCCTGGTCGACGATCGCCAGCGCCGCGGTGTCGGCCGGATTGGCGGCAAGCGCCTGCATCGCCTGGCCCAGCTCGCCCCCGCGCAGCTTGCCGGTCTTGACGAAGAAGGCCTTGGTGACCTCGTTGAACTCCACCGGAAACTCGTAGCCGCCGACCTTCAGCAGCGCGGCGGACAGATCGTAGATCGCGTTGTCCTTGACGGGCTGCGAGCTGTGGCCGCCGGGATTGGTGGCGGTAAGCGTGAAGTCCTGATAGGCCTTTTCGCCGACCTGCAGCGTCTGCAGCAGGACCTTGCCCTTGCCATCGGTGCGCCCGCCACCGCCTTCGTTGAGCGCGTAGGCGGCATCGATCAGGTCGCGCTTGTTCTGGGCGAGGTACTCCGCACCGTTGAACGCGCCGCTGGTCTCCTCGCCGCACGTCAGCGCCAGCTTGATCGTGCGCTTGGGCTTGTAGCCGGACTGGGCAAAGCGCACGAGCGTGTCGACCCAGATCGAGGCCATCGCCTTGTCGTCGACGGTGCCGCGCGCGTAATAGTAGCCGTTCTCCTCGACCAGCTTGAACGGATCGCGCTCCCAGTCCTCGCGCTTGGCCTCGACCACGTCGATATGGGCGAGCAGCAGGATCGGTTTCTGCTTGGTCGTGCCGGGATAGATCGCGACGAGGCCACCGTCCTTGGGATGCTCGGGCGTGCTGAACGCGACGAGCTGGTCGTCCTTCAGTCCCGCTGCCTTGAGCCGCGCCTGCATCTTCGCCGCCGCCTCGGTACAGCTGCCCTGGCTCAGCGTCGTGTTGGTCTCGACCAGCTCCTTGTAGAGGCCGAAGTAGGCCTGCTGGTCGGGCCGGCTCTGCGCGGCCGCCATGCCAGGCAGCACGAGAGCGGATGCGAGGAGAGCGGTAAGGAGGGTCTTCATCAGCTTTTGCCCCTAAGCCGTTGGCGATGCGCTACAGTGACGCTGCAGCCACGAGACACAAGGCTTTCCTGCCAGGCTTGCTGTGTCACCGTTGGTTATTCCCCGGCTTACATGCTATATGACCACTTGGTTGGTCAGGAGATGCCCATGGACATCGTCAATCTCGCAGACGCCAAAGCGCACCTCAGCGAGTTGGTCGACCGGGTGGAAGCCGGCGACGCCTTCGATATTACCCGCCGCGGCAAGCCGGTCGCACGCCTCTCGCCCGTGTCCAAGGCGCGCAAACCAATCGATGCGGCGATGCTGGGCGAGCTCACCGCCACGATGCCACCAAGCCGCAGCGCGGCGGAGCTGGTGCGATCGATGCGCGATGGTGACCGATACTGATCCAGTATGTCGACACGTCGCTTATCGTGGCTGCGCTTTCTCGGGAGACCGCCACGACAACGGTGCAGTCATGGCTGGCAGAGCAGGACCCCGCCACGCTGCTGATCAGCGACTGGACGATCACCGAGGTGTCCTCCGCCTTCTCCATCAAGCTGCGGACCGGCCAGATCGACTTGGACCAGCGCGCGGCAGCACTCGCCATGTTCCACAAGCTCGTCGCCGAGAGCCTTACCGTGCTCGCCATCGCTCGCAGCCACTTCCGGACAGGCGCGCGCTTCACCGATCAGCACGGCCTGGCTCTCCGAGCCGGCGATGCCCTGCATCTGGCGATCGCTTCGGACAGCGGTGCGACAGTCTTTACACTCGATCAAAGGCTTGCCGACGCAGGCCCGGCGCTGGGCATCCCGGCCAAGTTGCTCGCGTGATGCGACAAACGCGGCCGGCTCGCGCCCCCCTGTGGAAACGCCGCCCCATTTCGCTTTAGTTTCCCCCCTGCCGACCCTATATAATCGATATGGCAAGCACCCCTGACTCTCGTCCCGAAACCGTCAAGAACACCAACGCGTACGGCGCGGATTCGATCAAGGTCCTCAAGGGCCTCGATGCCGTGCGCAAGCGGCCGGGCATGTACATCGGCGATACCGACGACGGTTCGGGCCTGCACCACATGGTCTTCGAGGTCAGCGACAACGCGATCGACGAGGCCCTCGCCGGCCATTGCGACCTCGTGCTGATCGAGCTGAACCCGGACAATTCGGTCTCCGTCACCGACAACGGCCGCGGCATCCCGGTCGACATCCACGCCGAGGAAGGCGTCTCGGCGGCCGAGGTCATCATGACCCAGCTGCACGCGGGCGGAAAGTTCGAGAACACCAGCGACGACAACGCCTACAAGGTGTCGGGCGGCCTCCACGGCGTCGGCGTCTCGGTCGTCAACGCGCTGTCCGAATGGCTGGAACTGACCGTCTGGCGCGACGGGCAGGAGCACTGGATGCGCTTCGAGCACGGCGACGCCGTCGCTCCGCTCAAGGTCGTGGGGACGGCGGCGGAAGGGCAGAAGGGCACCCGCGTCACCTTCCAGGCCTCGACCGAGACGTTCAAGAACGTCACCGAATACGACTTCGAGAAGCTGGAGCACCGCTACCGCGAACTCGCGTTCCTGAACTCGGGCGTGCACATCCTGCTGCGCGACAAGCGCCACGAGACGCCGCTGGAGCACGACTTGTACTACGAGGGCGGGATTGCCGCCTTCGTGAAGTACCTCGACCGCAACAAGCAGGCGCTGCTGCCCCAGCCGGTCGCCATCTCGGCCGAGAAGGACGGCATCGGCATCGAAGTCGCGCTCGAGTGGAACGACTCGTACTACGAGAACGTGCTGAGCTTCACCAACAACATCCCCCAGCGCGACGGCGGCACCCACACGTCCGCCTTCCGCGCGGCGCTGACCCGCACGCTCAACAACTACGCCGAGCGTTCGGGCCT
>Ga0268266_10000231_pt1 | contig 96139 bp, 46 predicted proteins | sample KBSS13metaG_FD_190356 | JGI IMG/M metagenome (GOLD analysis project Ga0268266, IMG submission 190356) | Switchgrass rhizosphere microbial communities from Kellogg Biological Station, Michigan, USA - KBS S1-3 metaG (SPAdes) (version 2) | ecosystem: Host-associated > Plants > Roots > Rhizosphere...
CTAAGCCGCCGCCACCGCCGCCGCCGCCGCCTGCGCCACCACCACCACCACCACCGCCGCCGCCGCCGCCACCGCCGCCGCCGCCACCACCGCCGCCACCGAAAGGGCCAGCAGGAGGGTAAGGAGCTGACAAATAACTGACTTCGTGTTCCATCCACGAAGTCCGTGGACATTCACCGCCGGTTTTGCAGAGTTTAATATATGAGAAATGCGTTTGCACCCAGACGGAGCAGGGATGCCCAGACCTTCGTCTTCTTCGCGTTGACTTTTGGCACAATCTTCCTTTTGTGTGGACTGGCCATCGATTCGGGGCTGCTGTTTCTCGCGAAGGCGCGCATGAGCCGATCGGTGGACGGGGCTGCCCTCGCTGCCGTGGGCAATTTCAGCCGGTCCACCGACCCGGCGACGAACCGATCCAGCGTCGCCACCATCATGCGCAATTTTGCCGTCGCCAATTACACGGACTTGGGCTATGCGCATAATAGATATGTGGCGGACTATCCGATCTCCACGACGTCCACGGAGGTCGCCACCCCCTATACCACCACGACAGGGGAGACCGCCTACACTTATACCTACAATTTCAACGATGGGACGAAGGATGCCAATGGCGCCTACCGCAAGTATGTCCAGGTTGTCCTGACCACGGGAGCAGGCGGGCAGATCACCACGGCGACATGTAATTCCCGGTGTCCTGTCGGGACCTACTTCATTGGGGCGATGGCACCGTTTTTCCGGGACCTTAAAGTATCCGCCTCGTCCGTGGCGACTCGTAATCCCCGCCTGATCATGATCGTCGTCGACCGTTCTGGATCCATGCTCTCACCCGGTGGCGGTGCCTACGGTTTGCCCCAGGCCGTCGTCCAGTTCCTCGATTTCTTCGATACCAGCGCCGACTACATCGGCATCGTCTCCTTTGGCAGCAGCGCCCGGCTGGAAATGCCGCTCACGACCAACTTCCTCATCGCCGGCACCAACATTCTCTTCAACTCCTACCAGACCAACGGAGGTAACGGCACACCGGGAACCGATCCGGAAATGTTTTCAACCAATAGCGATTACGATGTCAATTATTCCTACTCGGGCGTCCGCCGGATGAAGTTCGGTGGCACGACCGCCGCGGATGAGGGCATTCGCTTGGGCATGGAGGAGTTGATGAACAATTCCGGCTTTAACGATCCCGATGTTGTGAAGTACATGGTGCTTTTCACCGACGGCGCGTGGAACGAAACACGGACCCTCGTGGCCGCGCCCGGCTATACCAATGTGGTCCGTGCTCCTCCAGCGGGGGCGGCTTCGATCGCCACCAACTCGAGCCCCTGGAACAGTAACATGGCCCAGAATGTCAACCTCATGGCGGTACCGACGTTTTGTGAGGCAACCAATGTGACTGACTTCCTCGCCTCGATTAACGCTGATAATCGGCATGCAACTTTTGCCGATCTTGTCCCTTATCATGACCAGGACATTTGGCAGAGCACCGATGGGACCAATGAGCCGCTGAACGGCACCTATAGTCGGTTGGTCGGCGTCCCGATGACGATAACGAATTTTGGGGTTCTCTCCGTCACGGGGACAACTCCGACTTATTCCCGTTACATCGATGTCTGGCTCCAACCGGGCGCGGTCGATTATCACTACCATAGTGGCACGAATTCCAACATTTACGTCAGTGACCTGACTCATCCGACCAACCACGTCTCCATCAAAATGGCCCCAGGAGACAGCAATGTGCTGATCGTACCGGGGTATGTGGCCGACGGTCTTATCTTTGATGGGCTCGATTTGTGCTACCCGGACGACCCGCCCACCTATCCGAGATACCGGGTCAATAATTTCCAGGAATACTTCATGTGGCCCGATGACCACGTGGCCATTTCGATCTATAATTCCGGCAACTACACCACCAACAACTCCCTGATGCGGCAATTAATGTTCCGCAATTATCCCAATTTATTGACCGGTTTTTACGTTACCCGCCCGGACGAGCCCAACGGCCCGACGGGGGACGTTGATCCCTACACAGGCGCGCAAAGGGCCTCCTACGGCTTGGGGCCTTATTACCCTGCCGCCGGCTTTTATTGGCCCTTTGACCTTGTGGGCGTCGACGTCTGGCCGACCTATATGTTGACCAATGCGACTGTTGACCCCGACATCTTTTTATCGGCGGGAGACTACGGAGGATCCCGCCACGAATCGTATTCGATCAACATGCTCTCCTATGAGGCCAGTCCGGAATGGTGCGGGGAATGGTTTTACAGTGGAACGGCGGGGTCTTCCAGCATTTCCTCCCCTGGCAGCACGGCGATCAGCAGCCTGATGACCAGCAAGGCGGCTTGGCAGAGTAATGCCCCCACATGGCTCACGGCCGCTTTCGATGCTTCCGGCGAAGGTATCATGACCAATGAATCGGCCCACAACACCAACGTCATTCCCACGGCCTCCGTCTGGCGGCCCAACACGTTCATGGGAAATTTCATACCTGGGGGTACGACCAACAGTGGCCTGACGGCGCAAACTATCATCAGAAATTGGAATACGGGATCTGGTTCCACCACCGGAGGCTACGTGATCGATGGCAGCGGAAATGTCTATTACAACTCGATGGCCTATAGTGGCCGCCCTACCCATTATTTTGATTTTTCGCAGGGACAATGGATCATGGTTGGGAGCAATCACAAGAAGAACATTCAGGCATTGCCACTCGGAATCTGGAAAGTACAGGAGTATGCCTGGCATGCGCGTGACATGGGCGTGACTATCTATTCAGTCGGGTATGGTTATCTGGTTACCCCTGCGCAGCAGGTGATTTTGGCCCAAGTTGCCAATGCGACCAATACGACGGCAGGAAATCCGCAAGGTACAGATACCAATGGTAACTTCTATTACACGAACGGCGTGGGGACCGCGATCACCTACAATCCCAACCAACCGATCGGCCAGCAATACTACGCAACGAACTCGACCGACATCAGTAACGACTTCTATCAGGTCGGCACAGCCATCAACGCGGCCCTGACGCAGTAAGGAAGAGACGGCGTCACTGCCGTCCGTCAATAAAGGGGCGGGACGAGAATCGCGTCCCTACCGCTTCCGCTTGCGCGCGGAAATGATCTCGGTATTCATCCCGGCGAAATGGAGTCCGCCGCCGTACCGTCCGTGCTCCATCTTTACGCACTTGTCGACGATGACCATTAGCCCGGCAGCCTTGGCGCGCTCTGCGGCGGGCAGATTGATGAGGCGGAGCTGCATCCAGATAGCGGGGGAATCGATGCCCTTCTGTTTGCGCGCGATGGCCTGGTCGACAACAGCATCGATCTCCTGCGGTGGGCGGAAAATATCGATGATATCGATGGGAAAGGGGATGCTGGCGATATCGGGGTAAACTTTTTCGCCAAGAATGACGTCGGCTTTGGGATTTACCGGCACGATGCGGTAGCCCTCGTCTTTCAGATAACCAGCGACGAAGAAGCTGGCCTTCTGGCGATCGCTGGACAGGCCGACGATGGCGATGGTTTTTGCCGAGTCGAGCAACTCGTTGATCTGCGCCACGTCCTGGTAACGGGCGCGTTGCTCGGGCGTCAGGCTCGAATTAAGTGTGACAGCGCATGAAACGCCTGATCCAGATCCCATATCAAATCCTCCACGTTTTCGAGTCCGACGGAAAGCCTGATCATTTCCGGCCCCACACCGCAGGCGACGAGCTCTTCGTCGGTCAATTGCTGATGAGTGGTTGAAGCGGGGTGAATGACCAGGCTGCGCACGTCACCGACATTTGCCAGGTGCGAAAAGAGCTGCAAGGACTCGATGAATTTCTTGCCATCCTCGCGCGCCTTGGTGCCTTCCCCCTTCAGGCCGAAAGAGAAGACCGCGCCGGGGCCCTTGGGCAGGTATTTTTGCGCAAGCGCATGGTCGCGATGGCTCGGTAGGCCTGCATAGGCGACCCACGCGACCTGGTCATTCTTTTCGAGGTACTCTGCGATTTTCTGGGCGTTGCTGACGTGGCGCTCCATGCGTAGGGCCAGCGTTTCGAGGCCTTGCAGGATCAGGAAGGAATTCATCGGTGAGATGCAGGCACCGACGTCCCGGACCGTTTCCGCGCGGGCCTTCATCAGAAAGCCATAGTGGCCAAAGGTGTCGAAAAACCGGAGATCATGGTATGACGGCGAGGGGGCTGCGATGGAGGGAAACCGGCTGAAATCAAAATTCCCCGAATCGAGGATCGCCCCGCCAATGGCGCTGCCGTGGCCGCCGATGAATTTCGTCGCCGAGTGCAGCACGATCGTCGCGCCATGCTCAATGGGACGGCAGAGATAGGGCGTGGCAAACGTGTTGTCGATGATCAGTGGAATCTTGTGTGCCGCAGCCAGGCCAGCGAGCTTCTCTTGGTCAAGGATCGAGCCGCGCGGATTGCCGATCGTCTCGCCATAGAGCGCACGCGTCTTCTTGGTGATCGGCTTTTCCCAGGCCTCGAAATCGTGTGGATCGACCAGCGTCACCTTGATGGAAAGCTTCTGGAGTGTGATCTTGAGCTGCGTCACCGTGCCACCGTAAAGGTGCGAGGAGGCGACCACTTCGTCACCAGGGGAGAGAAGGGTCATCAACGCAACGAATTGTGCCGCCATGCCGCTGGCAACGCAAAGCGCCCCGGTGGCTCCCTCGAGCGAAGCGAGTCGTTCTTCCAGTACTGCAGTCGTGGGATTGCTGATCCGCGTGTAAATATTGCCATACTGCTTCAGTTCGAAAAGCTGCGCCGCCTGGTCGGGACTGTCGAAGACGTAGGATGTCGTCTGATAAATGGGAACCGCGCGCGCGCCGGTATTGGCGTCGGGAACATGTCCGGCATGGACCATGCGGGTCTCAAAACCGAACTTGCGGGCTGCTGGAGTCGTCATCGGGACACCTTATCCCAAGCTGCTTTTCATCCCAGCAAAAAGGCACGTTGCGCAAATCGATAAATGACGTAGATTAACGGGTCTACGGGGGCGCATTGGCTTCGACTGGAGCATGATCAAGCCCGCAGCAAGTCGAGAATGGGGTAGGTCTTCTCGTTAAACAGCCAGCCCAAAAACAAAGAACAACAATACGTTGGCTCTCGCTGCCTAATAAATAACGGCTCGACGTTGTCTCCCTGACCTCCACTGGGGGATGACAACGACATTAGTGGGGCGGTGCAGTTGGTGAGTGACCGACCTTCTGCGACGAATCAATGTGGTGACTACGGTACCGGGGTGAGCTGCTCCACAACCCGGCTCCCGACAATAACAGCGCAGACAAGCTTGTAGACGCGGTCAAGGCCTTGTTCTAGGACGCGGGTTCGACCCCCGCCGCCTCCACCCTGATCGCCAAGGGACCTTGCTATGGACCATCGCTGGTCATCCGAAACTAGAGAATGGTATTTTTAGCTCTTCTTAACTCCCCCTCCCCACTGGAGGATCGTGGCTTCCAGTTCTTTGACCCGAAGGGGTTTGGTCAGATAATCGTCCATTCCTGCTTCCAGGCATTTTTCACGGTCGCCTCCCATGGCGTTTCCGGTTAAGGCGATCAGGCGGGGACGGTGTTCTTTCCATTGGGCACAAATATGCCGTGCAGTCACATAGCCATCCATCTCCGGCATCTGGACATCAAGGAAAACAAGATCGTAGGTGTTCGATTGCATCGCTTGAAGCACTTCCTTTCCGTTGGTGGCTACATCGGCGCGATAGCCCATTTTTTCAAGGAAGGTTCGCGCTATTCTCACATTCACTGGATTGTCATCCGATACTAAAATACGGAGGGGCAGTCGTGTGGCCAGGGTCTTATCTACTTCGAAAACAGGTGTCGTTTTTTTGGGTGATGAATTGCCTGCTAGGGCTTGGATCAAAGCATCGCGTAACTGGGCGCGGCGAATCGGTTTGGAAATGAAGGCGGTAATATCCACTGCTGGGACACTCTTATCGGTGGCCTGCGATCGCGAAGAAGAAAGCAGAATCAAGGGCAATGATCGACCGTTGGGAAGTTGTCGGATTGATTCCGCCAGTTTGAGTCCATTGTAGTCAGGTAACTGTTGGTCAAGGATGATAAGATCGTAGGCCTCACCGGCTTGCAACATCTCATACGCTTTTTTACCTTGGGCGACAAGGTGGGGAAGCATGCCCAGTTTCTCCGTGAAATTGACGAGGATTTGGCTGTTGGTGGCATTATGCTCAGCGATCAGGATTTTTATCCCGGATAATTGTGAAGCAGCGACTTCCTCTGCCATTTTTTCATGGTCAGCTGAATTGACTTGGATGATGAAGTGAAAGGTTGATCCTTTATTTTCTTCGCTTTCGACCCACATACGCCCTTGCATTAATTCTGCGAGGCGCTGACTGATGGCCAGGCCGAGGCCGGTGCCACCATACTGCCGCGCCGTGGAGAGATCGACCTGGCTAAACGACCTGAACAGGCGATTCTGTTTCTCCTTGGGAATGCCGATGCCGGTGTCGCTGACCGCAAAATGCAGGAATATTGCCTTCGCAGGGTCGACTGAAACAGATTGCTCCAAGCTAACATGGACAATTACTTCTCCTTGGGAGGTAAATTTGAGGGCATTGCCGATGAGATTGATGAGGATTTGCCGCAAACGGGAGGAATCGCCTGAGACCATCTGCGGAATCGCATCCTCGAGGATATAGGCCAGATCGATCGGTTTTCCCGAAGCTTGCGCGCTGAATAAGTCGATTGTTTCCTCTATGCACGCAGATAAATCGAAGGGATGATCTTCAAGGTCCATTCGGCCTGACTCGATCTTGGAAAAATCGAGAATATCGTTGATGACCGCCATGAGAGATTCTCCGCTGCTGCGGATGGTCTCGACATAGCTGCGTTGTTCGTCGGTCATTTCCGTGTCGAGAACGAAGGAGGTCATGCCAATTACGGCATTCATCGGTGTTCGAATTTCGTGGCTCATCATGGCCAAAAATTCGGATTTGGCCCGAGTCGCGGCCGCCAGCTTTTGATTCGTTAACAGGAGGGAGGCATTGCTTTCTTCCAGGCGACGCTGACTTTCATACAAGGCACGATAGGCTTCATCGCGTTGGATTTGATTAAGATACGCATACGAGTGGTGGCGAATACGGGCAATGAGTTCGATTTTGTCTGGGAGCTTGACCAGATAATCGGTAGTCCCGGCGGAAAAGGCTTCGCTTTTGACAGAGGGATCTTCTTTCGTCGAGAGGACAATAATAGGAATGTCCTTTGTGGCAGGATCCTGGTGGAACTGACGGGCCAGGGTCATCCCGTCTATCTCGGGCATGATCAAATCCAACAAGATGACGGTCGGATTGATTTGAGCAGCCATGGCTCGCGCCTTGGTAGGATCGGAACAGTAATGGAACGCGATGTCCGGCTCTCCCTCCAGCTGACGGCGGACGGCCTCGCCGATGATGACCTGATCATCGACAAGCAGAACCGCGACTTGATAGGTCGGTAGATTTACAGGCTCGGTCGACGGGGATGGAACAAAGTCACTCATGGCGCTGCCGCTCACAATTAATCTACATACAAACGCCTTAAAGTCAGACCGATTTGATTCAGTGGTAAAATTTCATTGACGGCACCCAAGGCAACCGCGGCTTTCGGCATCCCATACACCATGCAGGAAGCGCTATCTTGGGCAATGGTGTGACAACCGGCACTGTGCAACATTTTTAGACCTCTGGCTCCATCACGCCCCATGCCCGTGAGTAACACTCCGATGCTTTCCCCCTTCCAGTGTTTGACCACGCTTTCAAAAAATACATCAACCGACGGGCGGTAGACATCATCGATAGGCTTGGGAGTATATCCCAAGGTATGGGCGTCAACGAAGACGAGGTGGTCATTCTTTCCAGCGAGCAGAACCACGCCTTGGGTCGGACTTTCACCCTCGCGGGCCACCCGGACTGGCATGGCTGACTGACCGCCCAGCCAGTCGGCCATGCCCTGGGCAAACTGGGCATCGACGTGTTGGACAATAATGACTGCGGCAGGAAAAGCTTTGGGCAATTGGGACAGGACCTCGGCCAGGGCCAGTGGTCCGCCAGCCGATGCGCCAATGACCACCAGGCGCCCTTCCTTGAGATTTACCGATTTATGCTGTCTTGGGGAAGCGCGCGGTGTCTTTTCGCGATTGGCGCCAAAAAGCAGTTTCTCCACCATCTCAATTTTACTTAATAAAGCCTCCGAACTTTCCGGCATGGTCGTCGGGTCGGGAGTGTTGATCGCGTCAATGGCTCCGGCGCCGAGCGCTTCGAAGACTTTGGAACTGGTGCCGCTGACAGTGGCGGTGACGATCAGGATTGCGCAAGGTGTCTTTGTCGTGATTTGACGGGTGGCTTCCACCCCATTGAGTACCGGCAGAATCATATCCATCAGAATCAAGTCAGGTTTATCCTCCGTGCATTTCCTGACGGCTTCCGCGCCATCACCAGCCGTCCAGATGATCTGGTGGCGGGAGATCGGCACCAGCACCTGCCGAATAATTTCGACGGCGGCGGGGAAACTGTTGGCAATGGCAATTTTCATGCGGAAGGATCGCCGATCATGTCCCTGACGGCATCACGCAAGGCAGCGGGTTGAAAATTTTCCTTGGCCATATAATAATCTGCCCCTGCTTCCAGGCCGCGGCGACGGTCTTCCTCGCGATCTTTGTAGGAAACGATGATGACGGGCAGTGATTTAATGCGGGCATCGTTTCGGATGTGTTTGACCAACTCGATGCCGTCCATGCGGGGCATGTCGACGTCGCTGATCACAAGATCGAAATTTCCGGTGCGGACAGCGTTCCAGCCATCCATGCCATTGACGGATATCTCAACCTCGTAGCCGGCATTGTCGAGGAGCTTGCGTTCCAGTTCGCGCACTGTCAGGGAATCCTCGACGATGAGAATGCGCTTTTTCTTTTGGGGTGCGGTCGTTGGATCGATTTCCTGTATCGTATTGAACGAACCCCTGGTAATGATCTGTCCAATCGAGCGGATAAGGTCCTCAACATCGATGATGAGCAGCGGCGAACCATCTTCCATCAAGGCGCCAGCGCTGATGTTCTTGATCTTGCCCAGCCGCGGATCGAGCGCATGGACGACCAATTCGCGTTCGCCGAGGAAACGATCAACCACTACGCCGTAAAAGAGGCCATTATCCTCCACGACGATGACAGACAAGTCATCGTTTGTCGGTTTGGCCTTCGCGCGTCCGAGAATTTGATGGGACGTAATTAATCCGATGTGCTGTCCATCGAACTTAAAATGTTGGCGACCTTCCAGCATTTCGATGCTGGTTGGCGACAGTTTAAGGGTGCGAGTGATATAAGGAAGAGGGAAGGCGTAGGGTTCCAGGTCGATCTCGACCAACAACATGCGCGCGACGGAAAGAGTCAGCGGCAATTGCAGGATGAATCGGGTGCCTTTTCCTACCTGGGACGAAATACTTACGGTTCCCCGGAGTTGTTTGACCATGTTCCGAACCACATCCAGGCCCACCCCCCGTCCGGAAATTTCCGTGACACTTTCCTTTAAGGTAAATCTGGGCAGAAAGAGGAACTCAATCAACTCGGCGTTGCTCATCTTGGCGGCAAGCTCTGTGGTGGTGAAATTCTTTTGCACGATGGCTGTGCGCAGGGTTTCGAGGTCAATGCCGCGGCCATCGTCAGAAACGATCACCTGCAGCATTCCGGCCAGATGTCGTGCTTCGAGCCGGACGAGGCTTAAGGCAGGCTTGCCTGCCTGGGCACGTTGTTCGGGGGACTCGATTCCGTGATCCACCGCATTGCGCAAGAGGTGGGTCAGGGGAGCTTCCAGTTTTTCCAAAACATCACGATCCACCTGGGTCATCTCGCCGGAGACTTCAAGCTTCACTTCTTTGGCGAGAGACCGGGAGACATCGCGCACCATGCGGGGAAAGCCATGAATGCCGTCGGCAAAAGGACGCATTCGACAGGCCAGGGCTTCCTCGTACAAGCGATGAGAGAGGTTGACTGAACGACGATCGAACATTTCCATCTCGGCCAGGCGATCAGTCAGAAATTGGCGGCATTCCATGACCTTGTGCTGCATGTCACGCAGGCGTTCCAGGGTCTCGGCGCTCGCAGCCTTGCTGGAGAAAGTACTGCAACAGGCATCAAGCATTCTGGTCAGATCGCCGTGATGACGTTTGAGCCGCAGCAAGGACTCGGTAAAGGAATTAAGGTGGCGTGATTCCACAAGCGATTCGCCGGCAAGTCCCAGCAGGCGATTCAAGTTGTCCGCTGTCACCCGAAGGACTCGATCGGTTTCTCTTTGGGTTGAAGAATCTGTTGCGGATTTGGCTGGAGTTCCTTCCTTATTTAGGAGGATTTCCGGTGGGGCCTTGATGGGTTTAACTGGAACGGTTGGTGATGTTTTCGTCAGTCCGTCTGGTATCTTTACTTCCAGCAATTGGGCGGCGGCGGCGACGAACGAATCGACTCGCTTTTTTTGCCCGCTTTCCCAACGCGTAAGCTCGCTCTCCGGGGTTTGCGCAATTTCCAGCAGTAAGTCCACGCCGCTTAACAAGAGATCAATCTGTTTTTGGCCGAGAAGGATTTTATCCTTTTGCGCGGCTACAAAACAATCCTCCATCGCGTGGGAAATTCGCACTGCTGCATTAAGATCAATAATTCTGGCAGCCCCTTTCAGGGAATGGGCCGCGCGCATCAGCGCTTCTGTCTGGCCGGCAGCATGATTGTCGCGTTCCAGAACCAGTAGGCCGGAGGTGAGGATCTTCGTCTGGTTGTCTGCCTCGATCCGGAACAGCTCAAACATGGAAAAGTCGCTAAAAGCATTGTCGCTCATGACAGGCCCTTTCCCAGAACGGAGAAGAGTAATTCGGCATCGAGACAGCCGACGGTGTGGTCGCGCCATTCCAGCACGCCGGTGGCGTAGCTTTTACGGGCATTGGCGACGGTTGCCGGGACTTTTTTTATTTCCCTGGGATTGAAATGATGAATGCCTCCGACTTCGTCGACTGGAAAGGAGGATCGATGTCCTCCGTGACTCACGATCAGTAAATAGGCATGCGCGTTTTGCTTGGCTCCCGGCGTGACTTCCGCCATGTTTTCCGTCCCAAGCATTTTAGAGAGGGAAACACAAATCAGGAGTTCGCCCCTGAAATTGATCAGTCCCAGGACGAGGTGATTTTGCCGGTGAGGGATCGAGTGGATCGGTTTCAATTCCGAGATTTCCTTGAACACGGTGACGGGCAAGCCAAACCATTCCACCCCGAGGCGAAAGAGAACGATTGAAAGAGGGGTCTGCCTGGCGACGGATTTTTCCTGCGAAAAGTGATGTGTCCAAGTGTCGAGATGATCTTGGGGCAGATCCCGGTCGAGAAAAATCCCGGCGGCAGCGGAATAAACGGGGCAATTGTGGCAGTGAGTGTATCGGGTCAGTTCCGGACAGGAGCCGTCGCCATGCACGCCGATTTTGTTCCAACAATCGTTGAGGACGGAACGGGCAGGAAGGGAGGAGGTTGGATCGAGCATGTCAGTTCCGGGTCTTTTGTTCGATGCGGGCGGCGCGTTCATGCAAGATTTTTGCGGCCTCGGCCTCTCCCTGCTGATCGAGCAGGAGGGCCAAATGCAGCAGAGCTTCGCGATGATGTGGATCGAGGTAGAGAGCCTTGCGATAATAGCCGATGGCCTCCGATGGTTTTCCTGCGGTGTCCCGGATCAGGCCGAGGAGATAAAATGCCTTGGCCGAGGGGCCGTGCGCCTTGTTGTAATCTTCGCAGTACTTGGACGCTTCCTTTAGTTGCCCGAGGTCGGCAAGTCGCAGGGCCTCGTTGAGATCAAGGGCCCGCGCTGGTGGTGCGGAACGTGGCGCTGGGCGCGATTGAACAGGTGGGGGCATTGGGGCGATTGCCTTGACTGGGCATGGAAGTGTTTTGAGTGTCTTTGCTTTGCGGGTGATGACATCTGCTTTGCGGAACGCAAACGCGAGAGGCGCTTTCAATGAAATGAAATGATGACTGGTCAGCAAGGCTGTTTCGGAGGGGCCCACGAAGGCAAGGCCGTTCGGTTTGAGCAGACGCCAAAGTTTCTTGACCGCAAGATCCTGAGTGGGGCGATCGAAGTAGATCAGGAGATTGCGACAAAAAATCACATCGTAGTTTTCCGGTCCGGGCAAGAGGCTATCCTCGATTAAATTTCCGGACTGGAAGTGAACCTGGCGGATGACCGCAGGATGCATCTGATAGCCCTCTATCGTCGCCTGCATGTAACGGTCGCGAAAGCCCAGGTCGCGACTGCGAAAGGAATTTTTTCCATAAACCGCCTCCTTGGCGCGAAGCAAAGCACGGCTGCTTATGTCAAGGGCTTCGATCAAGAAACGGTTCGGAGGCATGCCGGCATCAAGTAACGCCATCGCCATTGAATAGGCTTCCTCGCCCGTCGAGCAAGGCAGGCTCAATAGCCGGAGAGCGCCTTTGGGGTGTGCCGGCAACCATTCCTTCATGACGTACTGGGCCAGCGTGACAAAGGCTTCTGTATCCCGGAAAAACCAAGTCTCCGGAACGACGACCAATTCTATCAGTTGCAATAATTCCTCTTCAGAAGAGGCGAGAAGACCTTCATAGGCAGTGATGTCAACGGTTGGGCAGGCCGCCATGCGTTCCTGTACCGCGCGTGCAATCGCGGAGGATCCAATCGATTCGGCGTCAAGTCCAAGTCGTTGTTTTAAGAGCGATTCGATCTCGGAAGTCATCAGGACTAATTTCCCTCGGGGTCTTTGAATAACAAGTCATGAACAGATTCCGGCAATAATTGAGCGATCTTGATCCACTGGATAAATCCGCGCGCGTCGGTGGTCACGGGGCCAAGATAGGGGGCATGGGCATTGTTGAGTCCGGAAGCGACAAAGTCAGCCGGTTCGCGCTGCATTGTTTCAGTCGCCTTTTCAGTGATTAAACCGAGCAGATGCGTGGTGCCGTTGGCCTTGGTATAGTCGACGAGAATAATTCGCGTGCTCAATCGTTTCTGTGCCGGATGTTTCAGCATCAATTCGCAAAGGTCGATGACCGGGACGGGCGTTCCATGGTAATTGAAAACGCCCGCCATCCCATGCGGGGAAAGAGGAATTGCCTTCAAATCGACCAGGGGCAGTATTTCGCGGATATGACTCGCCTCAAGGGCGTAGGTGTCTTTACCCAGCTGAAAGAGAAGGAATAGCATGGTCGGGAATGGGTGGCCTTACTTCAACTGTGCGTCCTTTCACGATCTCGTTGCTCTCCTCACGTTTCTAGGCTTCCTCCAGTTTGAAACGGGAAACACCGCTGCGCAGGTTACCGGAGGCCTGATTCAGTCCCTCAATCACTTGATTCGACTGGCGGAGCGATTCGACGGTTTGCTGGACCGCTGCGGTCAATTGCGCCAGCGCCTCGGTGATCTGTTCGGCGCCCGTGGCCTGAGCTTGCATGCCTTCATTGACTTCGACAAAACGAGGCGCGAGGGCCTGTACTTCCCGGATAATTTGGGTCAATTGACCGCTGATGTGTTGCGTTTCCTGCATGCCTCTGCGGACTTCCTCGAGGAACTTGTCCATGCTCATAACGCCTGCGGAAACGGCCGTTTGGATTTCTTTGACGATCAACTCGATGTCGTAGGTGGCCACCGCCGTTTGATCGGCGAGTCGGCGGATTTCCGTCGCGACGACGGCAAAACCGCGCCCGTGTTCGCCTGCCTTCTCGGCCTCAATGGCTGCGTTCAGCGAGAGTAGATTTGTTTGGTCAGCCACCTTCGTGATGGTGGTAACGACCTGGTTGATGTGTCCGGCTTTTTCGTTCAGGACGGCCAGTTTGGAATTGATCGAACTGGCGGCTTCCATGACGTGCTGCATTGTTTCATCCATCCGGGCGATGCCCGCCTGTCCGCTGCCTGCCAGTGTCGCTGATTGTTCCGCTACCGTTGAAACTTGATCCATCGTCCGAACGAGATTTTTTGAAGTAGCGGAGATTTCCCGGGATGTGGCACTGATTTCTGTCGTGGTCGCGGCGATCTCGCTGGCAGTGGCTTGCTGCTGTTTGGCGGTGGCGGCGATTTCCATGGCCGAAGTGTTGACTTGGATGCCCGATTTCTGAACCTGACTGACTAAGGTGGAAAGCTTCCCAATCATCATGGCGAGGGCGTTGCCCATTGCGTCGTGTTCCGACTGCGGCTTGACCGTCACCGCGAGATTTCCGGCGGCGATTTGCTCCGCAACGTTCACCGTTCCTTTCAAGGTCGTGACCATCCGGTCGAACGACTGGGCGAGTGCGCCAATCTCATCCTTGCGAGATTTCGATGCCACCTCCACCGAGAGATCACCCTTGGCGATGCGGTTGGCGGTCTCCACCACTTGCTTGAGCGGCGCGGTGATGTCCCGCATGATGAAAAAGCCGACGATGGAAACCAGCACCCAGCCCAGGCCAGCTCCGGCCAGCGTATACTCGATTCTTTGCTGCCAAAACACGATGCGAACCTGGAGCAGACGGTTCAGGGACTCCGTGACATGATTCTCCAGGTCGAAAACCTGATCGATATTCTTGGTCATGCCGGTATTGAAATCCCCGACGGTTGCCGGTGGTTTGCGGGTCGTGACCAAATTGTGGACGTTGTCGATCGCAGCCTTGACGGCGTCGGCACTGGCCTGAGTCTCGCTTCCAAGCTCTGTTTTGACCGCTGGATTGGACACGAACACACGGGTCAACGAATCGGCTACACCGCTCTGCCCGTTGTCCGCCAGGATGGCCAGACGGTTGAGGTTGTCGAACTCATCGGGTGTTCCGTTCTTGCTCACCGCGATGGCGCAACCAATTTCACGCGCCTGGGCCAGATAATTGGTCAGGCCCGGCCCCTGAAACATGATTGTATTCATGAGGTAATAAGAATCCGGATCGGGATCGAGGGTGAGCTTGGAATTGTCACTGATGACCGTGATCAGGAAGATGGTTGCATCGATTACCTTTTGGTGCTGCTCCTGGCTTTCACTGGCGGAGAGACCGGACGTTTTGTCCAGGAGTCCGCGAATGGCCGCGCGTAGCTCACTCCATTTTTGTGTGGCATGCAAAGCGGGATCCAACTGTTGATCGACTGCATCCACTTTCATGATGTCAGCGTCAATGTCCTTGCCCTTGCTCACGACAGTCTCCTTGAAGGAGGCATCGCCGCTCAGCCACGCCCTGGTCAGGCTGTCGTGCTGTTGAATATCTTTTAGTAACGTCGAGAGCGGCAAATAGTACTGGGTACCGGCGAGTTCCAGTTGAGCAAACTCAACTTTTTCCGTATTGATCGAAGAGACCATCGTATAAGTCACGAAGGCAAAGGGAATCAGGAAAAGGACGCCAAGTAGCGCTAGTTTCTGCCAAACTTTGAGATTTTTCATAAGATCATCGTTGGGGATATTAGCCGAAACAATTCGCAAAGTCCCGGGCAAGGAGTTTTCCTAATAATTAAAGCCGCTTGATAACACTGAGTCGAGTCTTGGAATTTACTCAGCCTGACAGTTTTATAAGCTCATCACAAAAGCTAAAAGTCCCTGTGCAATTATAAGCGGAGGGCTATACCATATGGATTCCAACCCTGAAAACAGTTCCGGATTGGCACACACTTGCACAAAACTTTTTAGCGTGATTCTGCGCAATTCTGCCAATTGAGCTAAAATCACGAATTGCGATAACACGCTGGACTGCGTTGTAGTTACGCAACCAAACGCAGATTTACGCAGGTATGGATACGGATTCGACCCCCGCCGCCTCCACTTATCAGATTAATGATAAGAAATTTAGACGGTTATTTTTCGTCTATTTCCACGGTCATCTGTAAATTGTTGAGTGCGAAACACCTGATCAACGAGAGCAGAAGGCATTCTTCCAGAGAACCTTGCAACAAAAGACTCTTAGTTAACAACATAACGCAAATCGCATGAACTATTTATTTTTTAAAAAATTAAGGAAATAACGATGTTTTTTGCCTCTTATTTCTGTTTATCTCTCTGAATGGGGAAAATGAATTCACGGGCCGAGCTATGCCTTGGTAAGGCCAAACTGAGGAAATTCCTCGATATTTTGCACCCTTCTCCTCGTTCCCAAATTTCATTTGGGAATGCCCGGCCCGCCCTCCTCGCCGCCCTGCTCCTCACCCTGGGCCTCCAGGGTGCGCAGGCGCAGCAGACCATCAGCTACACCAACGGCCAAACCAACTCGGGCACCATCACCATCACCGGTTCCCTCAACGCGACCACGCTCAGCATCACCTCCGGCGCCGCGACGCAGAGCGGAGTCATCTCCGAGTCCGGCACCGTCGGCGCGATCATCAAGACCGGCGCCGGCGCGCTGACCCTCACCACTGCGAATTCCTATACGGGCACCACGAGCATCGTGGCCGGAATCCTCGAGGCCGATGCCAGCGGCGCGCTCGGTACGGGTGCCGTCACGGTCAATGCCGGTGCGACGTTGGCTTTGGGTAACGGCAGCGCTGTCACGCTGGGCAATGACCTCACGATCAGCGGCACCGGCACGGCCGGCCAGGGGGCCATCTCCATTGTTGCTGGTGGGCCGATCGTAGTCATACACACCCTCAACGGTACCGTGACCCTGGCGGCGGACGCCTCCATAGGTAATCCGGGAAGTTCTAGTGGGCATGTTTTAAATTTGCACTCCGTTGTCCTCTCCAGTCACACCCTGACGTTGGGCGGAGGAGGCCCCTCACCAATTTACACGGGGGGCAACATTTCAGGCACTGGCGGGCTGATCGTTGCCGCGAATAGCCAAGTGTATTTTAATTATAGTGGCAGTAACACCTTTACCGGGACGACCGATGTGCTTTCGGGCGCGGATGTTACTCTGAATAATTTTGGTGGCACCTCCATTTCCGGAGATCTCACGATTGAATCTGGCGCAACGGTTGAGGACGACCGGTCCGGCCAGCTCTCCGCCAACACCACGCTTAGGCTCAATGGCAGTGGCGAGTTCGATTTCGATGCTCCCAACGTTACAGCAACCATTGCTGGTTTAACGGGCACCTCCAGCAACAGTCTGGTGGTGGTGGAGCAGTACTCCACGGCCACGCTTACCCTGTCGGGAACCGGAACTTACGCCTACGCGGGCCGGCTCACGGACAATACCACCACCTACAATTCGACGCTCAACCTCGTCAAGTCGGGCACGGGCACCCAGACCTTGTCGGGCAACGATAACTACAACGGCTCGACCACCATCAGCGCCGGCACCCTCGCCATCGGCGCGGGCGGCAACATCGCCACTTCCAGCGGCGTCATCCTTTCCGGCACCGCCACGTTCGATATTACCGCAGCTAACCAGACGATCAAGGATCTGGCTGGCGTCTCCGGCACCGTGACTCTCGGCAGCAGAGCTTTGACGCTCGGCACGGCCAACTCCTCCACCTTCGCGGGCAACATCATCGGCGCGGGTGGTTCATTGGTGAAGACAGGCACAGGCACCCTGACGCTGGGCGGAACGAACACCTATACCGGTGGCACCACAGTTAACGGTGGCACCCTGCAAGCCCTCGGCAGAAATTCGCTGGGCAATTCAGCGTCCCCCTTCACCCTCAATGGAGCGACTTTGCAGGCAGATGCGAAGGTTCAAATCGATGGAGTCGTGACCTTGGGCGCGAACGGCGGCGTACTGAACGCCGACGGTAATTCCATTATCCTCACTGGTCATATTACCGGCAGCGGATCATTGACGATTATCGCCACCGGCGGTGCACAGGTGGATATGGATAATTCGGCGGACAGCAACTACACCGGCCTCACCACGGTTCAACAAGGCAGGTTAGCCCTGAATTCCGGTACAGGACACATTACCGTTCCCGGTGACATACTGATCGATGCGGCAGGAATTCTTCAGACCGGTTATGACCAGCAAATTGCCGCGACCAGTACGGTCACGGACGATGGAACCTTTGTTTTTTCTAATTTCACGGCGACTCCTCCCTAAGCCAGACCATCGGTGTTCTCCTGGGTACAGGTGTGATCAATAATAATGTTACAACGACGACTGCGACGCTGACTATTAGCTCCGGCAATTTCTCTGGCAAGATTCAGAATACGGCTGGCCAAATCACGCTGGTCAAGCAGGGGACGGGCACCCTCGTCTTATCGGGAACGAACACCTATACCGGCGGCGCCACCATCACCGCTGGCACACTGGCCCTCGGCGCGGCTGGCAGCATCGCCACTTCCAGCGGCGTCAACCTTTCTGGCACGAGCACGTTCGACATCACTGCAGGCAGCCAGACGATCAAGGACCTCGCCGGCCTCTCGGGCACCGTGAGTCTCGGCAGCAGCACGTTGACGCTCGGGACGGCCAACTCGACCACCTTCGCCGGAACGGTTACCGGGAGCGGCGGCGGTCTGACCAAGGTCGGCGCGGGCACGCTGACGCTTTCTGGTACCAACACCTATTCCGGCGGCACGACCATCTCGAGCGGCACCCTTCAGGTCTCGAACGATGTCAACCTCGGCAATGCCTCCGGCAGCGTGACACTTAACGGGGGAACCTTGGCGATGAATGCCACCAATTTAATCACCCATCGAACGATCAACCTCGCGGGTGCAGGAGGAACCATTACCACGGTGGGCAATCCCCAAATAAACCTCGAGGGTCTGATCACCGGCAGCGGCACCTTGATTCTCGATCATACCACCCCGGGAGGAATCATTACCATCCAAGGCACCGTCGACAATACGTTTACCGGCCTGACCACGATTCAGGGCGGCCTTGTCACTCTGGCCAGCTTCGGACATGTCGCCCTTTCCGGGGATGTGCTGATTACGGCCTCGGGTCGACTCTATGACGAAACCAGCGAGCAAATCTCGTCGACCGGCACGGTGACCAATAACGGAAATTTCCGATTCAGTACCTCAACTAATGCCCAGCAGACCATCGGCACCCTGCTGGGGAATGGCCAGATCACGGGTGGATTAGCGGGGGCCGACACGCTGATAGTGGGCGCGGGCAATTTCTCCGGCAAGATTTCCGATGGTACCGCGCCCATCGCGCTGGTCAAACAAGGTGCCGGCACGCTCATTCTCAGCGGCACGAGCACCTATTCAGGCGCTACGTCCATCAACGCCGGCACCCTCCTCATTAACGGCAGCACGTTCTCGGCCGGTACAGTCTCTGTGGGTACGGGCTCGACCCTGGGCGGCACGGGCTCGACCCTGGGCGGCACGGGCTCGACCGGCATCGTCACAGTGGCTGGCGGCGGCAACATCAATTTACATGACAACCTGATCGGCACCCTGACTGTTGGCGGTCTGACCTTAGGCAGCAGCGGCACGCCCAGCGCGTTGTCCTTCGATATCAATACCACGGGCAGCCTGACCACGATGGACAAGATCGTCGACTCCGGCACGCTGACACTCGGCGGCCCGGGCGGAACGACCATCGCCATCGGCAAGCTCAGCGGTTCCTCGACGCTCACTTCCGGCACCTACGACTTGCTCACCTACAGCGGCACGCAGGTCGATCTTTCCGGGCTGAACCTGCTGACCACCTCGCTGGATGGATATGTCCTGAGCCTCGTCCAGTCGGGAACCACCATTTCGCTCGTGGTGGCCCCGCCGATCATCAGCACGACCTATGATCTCGGCACTTCCGTGACCGATCCCCGCGTGATCAGCGGCGGCACAACCACGGTCGGCGCCACTATCACTAACACCGGCACCGGCACGGCGGACAGCCTCGACTTCACCGGCTTGACGACCACCGGCTCCGTCAGCGGCGGCGGCCTCCCGTTGAGCGGAGGCCCCTTGGCCAACGGCGGCAGCACGGCCACCGGCACCGGCACCCTCTCGGTCGGCACCACAACGGGCAACACTACGGTCACCGCGACCGTTACCAGCGTCACCAACACGAATCTCTCCACCAGCTCCACTCTGGGCGCAACAATCTCGGGCACCGTCGATGTCGTCGACAACCGTACGGTCACCGCCTCAGCCGTCGACTTGGGTCGCGTCATGATCAACACCGCCATCAGCGGCACCAGCACGCTGGGCACGACGGGCGATAATCTTCACTTCACCAGCGTGACAGTGGGCAACGCGGGACCTGACGCCAACGGCATCAGCACCACGGGCACAACCGGCACAGTCTTCGACAGCGCGGCGGTCACTTCGACCCGCACGCTCAGCGGCACTTTCGGCACCACGGGCAACGCCAGCGGCACCTTCACGCTCCTCACCACGGGAGAAGGCCTGACTGGTGAAGTGCCTATCAACGTCGCGCTCGGCTACGTGGCCGATGCCGTCGCCAACCGCATCGTGACCGCGACCACGGTCGACCTCGGCCGTGTCATGGTCGGCGTGGGCGTCAGCGGCACCAGCACCTTGAGCACGACGGGTGCCGACGTCGACTTCACCCGCGTGACCGTAGGCAACACCGGTCCTGATGCGAATGGTATCAGCACCCTCGGCGGGACTAGCACGGTCTTTAACAACGCGTCAGTCACCGACACCCGCAGCTTGAGCGGCACCTTCAGCACGGCCGGCACGACCGGTGGCACCTTCACGCTCGTCACGACGGGAGAAGGACTTACCGGTGAAGCGCCGATCAATGTCGCGCTTGCCTACACTGCCGACGCGGTGAACAAGCGCGTCATCACCGACGGCGCCACGACTGACCTCGGCGTCCTGCACAACGGTGCGACCCTCAGCGGCACCACCACGGCCTTCACCACGACCGGTACACTCGATACCACCACCAGCGTCAGCGTCGCAGCGGGCAGCGGTACCGCAGATGCGAACGGCGTCGTGCTTGGCGGAGGTCCTACGAGCTTCACGGGTACGACATTCTCCGACTCCCGCACTTTGAGCGGCACGATCGTCAACGCCACGGGTGGCACGACTTCCGGCACCTTTGCCCTCGCCGTCACCACGCTGGAAAACGGCGGCACCGGCCTGACCGGGGAGGGCGTCTATGGCAATGTCAGCTCCGCTTATACCGCCTTCGTTTACAACGGGCAGGGAGTCTGGAACACCAACGGCAGCGGTTCCTGGGGCGCGGTCTCGGCCACTCCTGCCAACTGGACGGCCAATGGTGGCACGCCCGGACTGGACGGCAACTTCACCACGACCGACTCGGCCGTCTTCGGCGCTGTCCTCACGGGCGGCACGGCCTTGGTCACGCTCGACGGGGCCAATCCCAGCCTCAACGCCATCACCTTCAACAACGGTGCGGCCAGCTATGTCATCATGCAGGGAACCGGTGGCAGCCTCACACTCAACGGCGGCGCGGGCAATGCGGTAGTTACCAACTTGTCCGGCACGCACACCATCAGCGCGCCCGTTGTCTTGGCGACCAGTGCTGATGTCAGTGTCGCTTCCGGCCAGCAACTGACCTTCTCCGGCCCCATCTCGGGCGGCGGCGGGTTCAACAACACCGGAGCGGGTACCACGATCCTCACCGGCGCGAACAGCTATGGCGGCGGCACAACGATCAGTGCGGGCATCCTGCAAGGCAACGCCACCAGCCTGCAGGGAACCATCCTCAACAACGCATCTCTGGTCTTTGATCAGGTGGGCAATGGCACCTTTGCAGGCGCGATTTCCGGCAACGGTTCGGTGACCAAGCAGAATGGTGGCACGCTGGCGCTAGTCGGGGCCAATTCCTATGCCGGCGGGACGATCCTTACCGGCGGCGCCCTGGCACTGGGCAACAGCGGTGCCCTCGGCTCCGGCGCATTGACGACGGGCAATGCAACCGTGGTCTACGCCAATAATGTTAGCATCGCCAATGTCATCACCATGACCGGAGCCACCACGCTGGAAGTCGACAACGCCGACACCGCGCAGCAAAGCGGCGTCATCAGCGAAACGGGCGGCAGCCAGGCGCTGACCAAGCTCGGCACCGGCTCACTCGTTTTGAATGCCGCCAACACCTACAGCGGTGGCACGACGATCAGCGCGGGGAACTTGGTCATCGCCAATCCCGCCGCCTTGGGCACCGGCAGCGTCATCAATAACGGCACGTTGCTCGCCACCCTAAGCAATCATCTTATCAACATCGGCGGCGATTACACTCAGGGTGCGGGCGGCACGCTGCAACTCAACCTGGTCAGTTCCATGGTCTACGATTCCGTGCACCTGACCAGCAGCACGGGCGTGGCGCATTTGAACGGCACTCTGGCCCTCAACCTCGCGGGCAGCTTCGCGCCCGGCGCGGGGCAACAGTTTGTCCTGGTCGCGACCAACAACCCGGTCGACGGGACATTTTCCTCGGTCACGACCAACCTGCCCTCCATCGGAGGAGTGATCGACTACACCAACAACGTTACGGTGATCTACCAGAAGCCGTTTGCGACCTTGGCGGGGATGACGTTGACGCCCAATCAAGCTTCCATCGCCAATTACCTCGATGCCCACGATCAACACATCAGCAATCCGGCCTTTGCCACTTTGATCGGCGCGCTCAACAACGCCAGCGGCACGCCGCAATCGCTGGTCTCGGCCTTCAACCAGCTCACGCCGCTCAACTTTGCCAGCTTCACCAGCAACACCACGTTCAACAACGCGACCTTCTCGGTCCAGCAGTTCGACAGCTACCTTGCCAACCATCGCGGGGCCGATGGCACGTTTGTCGCCGGCGCCAACGGTCCCGATTTCTCCGGCCTCGCCTACAACGATCCCCTAGTCGACCCGAGCCTGCAAGCGCTTCGCGGCCGCCTGCTGGCGTGGAGTCCCGAAGCAAGCCCCGGCCTGCTCAGTGACTCGGGCAATGCCGTCCTCAGCGGCGCGGACATGGCGACGAACCGGACGTGGCTCAGTCCGAAACAGAAACCATGGAATGTGTACGTCACCGGCAACGTGGTGCTCGGGCAGGGCTTCTCCAACCCGACCGCCGGCCTTTCCTACAACAGCTCGACCACGGGTGCCGTGACGGCTGGGGCGGACTACAAGATCACGTCGCACTGGCTCGTCGGTGCTGCGTTCGGCTATGGCCACACCAACGCGACGCTCGACACCATCGGTAGCAACGCGTCAGTGAACACCTATTCGCCCGCCGTCTACACCAGCTACAGCGACAACGGCTGGTACACCAACGGCCTCGCCAGTTATGGCTTTGCCAACTACAACCAGAACCGCAACGTCGCAATCGGTGCATTCACCGGCACGGCCAACAGTTCCCCCGGCGGCGACCAGATCATCGGCGATATCGATGGTGGGTATGATTTCCATCGTGGCAACTGGACGTTCGGCCCGACCTTGGGCCTTCAGTACGCGCATCTCGACATGGACGGTTACACCGAGAGCGGCCTGCCCGGCGCGAACCTGACCGTCGCTTCCAACCAGGCCGACTCGCTGCGCAGCCTGTTGGGCGGACGCGTCAATTACACCATCAAGACTGCCAGCCTCATCTTCACGCCTCATTTCAGCGCCAGCTGGCAGCATGAGTACCTCAACCAGAGCCGCGGCATCACCAGCCAGTTTAACGGACTCGGCGCAGGTTCGTTCGTGGTCAACACGCCGAGCGCGAGCAGCAATTCGGGCCTGGCCGACCTCGGGCTCGACACGCAGATCAACGATGCGCTCACAGGCTTTGTGGACTATTCCGTGCAAGCCGGCCAATCGAACTACTTCGGCCAGTCCGTCCAGGCAGGGTTTAAAATCGGGTTCTAATCTCTCGCTGCGGTTTGCACACACTTGCACACAACTTTTCGGCGTAATCCTGCGTGATTCTGCAAAACGAGCCAAAATCACGAATTGCGATAACACGCTGATAACTATGCTAGTTACGCAGGCCAACGCAACCTCACGCAGATATGGATACGGATTCGACCCCCGCCGCCTCCACCTCTTATATTCATGGTGAGCGGCTTGCATTGATGGTTCAATAAATACATCCTCCCCAAGCAGATGCTATCCGTTGGCCTCTCAATACACTCGATCTCCAAAATCGCAAAAATTCGTTTCAGAGGAGGTGGTTTCGATCCCCCGCTTTCACTTGTTTTACGCTGGCGTATTATTCTTGTTCGAAGATGTGGCAGTTGGATTTTGAATTGCTTTCAAAAGCGACCGTTATGATGATCATAAGGAATGAGACCCGAAGTTGAATGGCAGTCCTTTTTTCGCGACGGTTATCTTCGTCTCGGCCAGGTTCTGACGGTTGAAGAAGTTCAGGCTTTGCAGCAGCGTGCCGATGACCTTGCCTTGGGGGTAATCAAGAACCCGGATGTCCAGATGCAACTGGATACCGGAGGAGTTTACGAAGAACTTCCTGCTGCTGTTGCCCAATTTGATAAGGGTACTCACTTGTACCGCAAGATCCAGGGGTTGGAGAATGACCCTCTTTTTCTTCGCCTGATCCAAACACCGGCGTTTCTCGAGGTCTGCTCCAGGATTTACGGTAGCCACGCCGGCATATCCATTTTTCGCGCAATGATCATGAACAAGCCGGCGGGGCAGGGAACGGTTTTACCTTGGCATCAGGACGGCGGAAATGTCTGGGCCCTCGACCGCGACCCTCTGGTCACGATCTGGGTCGCTCTTGATCCTGCGACACGTGAGAATGGCTGCATGGACTGTATTCCGGGAAGTCACCGATTGGGTTTACTTAGCTTGTTTGGCAGTACGGTTTCGGAAGAAAACGTAAAGATCCACTGCCCTCCCGATCGCGTGCAACCGCTTGAGGTAGAAGCCGGTCATGCGATATTGCTGCACAATTGGCTCATTCATCGTTCCGGAGTAAACCCTTCTCCCGTGCCGCGTCGTGCCTTTACGATGTGTTGCATGGATGCGCGCACACGCAACACACTCACGGGCAGTTTTTTCCCGCTTATCGCCGGCTCGCAGCCGGAAGCTGATCCTTATGTCGTCGAGCTTTTCAAACAACGTGCGATACTGGAGGAAACCGCGAAGGAGGCGGTTCGTTACGCCAAGAGTCTCGAAGCAGACAATCAGGCCGTGCGGATAATGCGCGAAAAAGCCGAACAGGAACTCCAGAATTTCCAAGGTTCGCGGAGTCGATTTGCGAAATGGTTTTCCTAATTTGATGAAGTTTCTGTTTCTTGCCGATGTGTCAGGTCGCGTTGCCCACGTGGGTGACGAAGGCATGCTTGAAGCGAATGTCAGCCTGTTTCGCCGCCTTGTGCCGGGTTGCTCCATCGCAGTCGCAGCAGGGCCGGATTGGGATGGAGATCGATTGGGGGTCAAACCCGTGCCTCGCTGGGAGTTTTCGCATGACTCGGAAGCTGATCGCGAGGTGCTGCTGAATGCTCTGTCTACGTCTCCCGATGTCCATCATCCCACCATTCAGGCAGTACTCTCCTGTGATGCACTGATTATTTCCGGCGGTGGTAATCTTAGCCGAACATGGCCTTATTATATTTATGAGCGACTTTCCATGGCGCGTCTGGCGGCATCACGGAAGATTCCTGTCATTCTTCTCGGACAAACGCTGGGCCCTGAGTTTCGTTTGCGCGAGCGACAATTGGTTTCGGAACTTTTGCAACTTTCCGTTTGGGTAGGTTTGCGCGAGACTTTTTCCTACGCGCTCGCCCTTGAGCTTGGAGCGAAGAGAGAAAATCTTTCCTACCAAGTGGATGACGCGCTCTTTCTTGCAGGCGAGAGCCTGATGCCTGCTATGCAGGAGGAAAAGCTGGCTCTTCCCAAAGATCAGCCATGGATTGCGGTAACCGCACACCTCATCGGGGAGCCAAGCGTCCATAATCCGTTAATTGCTCGGTTGGCAGCAGATCTTCGAGCTATAGCAAAAGCAACGGAGGGGAAACTGGTCTTTATACCTCATGTCGCATTCTCATCATCCGACAAAAGTCTTGGCGACCGGGTTGTCGGAGAGGCCCTGCGTCGGGCTCTTTATGACAATCCTTCGATTTGCATCACACCGGTTCTATCCGCCCCCCAAACGTTATGGCTCACCCAACAGGCCGCACTGGTCATCAGCACCCGCTATCATCCGTTGGTTTTTGCACTTGCTGGTGCCGTGCCAGCCCTTGGAATTTGGAGCGATGAATATACGCGTCGAAAACTGCAGGGTGCCCTTATCCATGCAGAGCGATCAAAGGACGCCCTATCCATCGAAGAGTTACGGACGGGAGAGCTTGTCGCCCGAGCAATGGACATGTGGCACGCTAGAGCCTCTCAGAAAGAGGAACTTCAAGCGCGGGTTAGAAGCTGGCATGAAGCCGAGAAAGTACGTACGGCCAAGCTGAAGACTTTATTGTTTGAAAAAATCGCACGGAAGACCTTATGAAGGCTAACGCTGGAGTGGAGTCTAAAATCCTTCGATTCCGCACACCCTTGCACACAACTTTTTTGCGCCATCCTGCGCGATTCTGCCAATCGAGCCAAAATCACGAATCGCGATAACGCGCTGATTTACGTGATAGTTGCGCAAATCAACGCAGTCTCGCGCAGGCATGGATGCGGAGGCCCGTTCGTCCTATGGCCCCACTCTAGTTGTTGTCGCATTGTCTTATAACGCGCGCTAAGACCCGGTGACCACGGAATAGAATGAGTTCCCAAGGCGGAATTCGTCGTGTTCACCGCATTGGGATGAATTGCCAAACGGACCGTGCTTAATGGGTGAGCGTATTGAAACTAAAACCGGCGGTGTCGGTGAGCGTGACCACTACCGTGCAGACGGGACACAAGAATCATGGGGCGTGATCATTTGACCGTAAAATTGGCTAATGGTTTTCGTTGCCTATTCGATGTCCGCTTTAGGTTTACGAATAAACCATCCGACTGCTTGTTACTGCAAAAATAGGGATTACGCTTTTTGCATGAAGCTTTTCAATTCCATCGAAGCGCCGGTGCGTTTCTGGAAACTTGGAAATCAATTCGACTTTCGCTGCTCCCACCGGCGTTCAAGCCTGCGTGGCTTTAGCCTCGTTGAGACGGCCCTTGCCTTGGGAGTGATCAGTTTTGCGCTTATTTCGCTTTTGGGGCTGTTGCCTGGCGGGCTGCAAACCTTTCGCAAGGCCATGGACTTAACGCTGCAAACAGAAATGACCCAGGCACTGATCGGCAAGGTCAAGCAAACGTCCTTTACGGGGCTTTCGCAATTGGCCGCGCAGACCTACTATTTCGACGATTACGGAAGTCTGGTAACGGCAGCAGATGCCTCGGCCACCTACGTGGCCACGGTCACTGTGACCAATTCCGTCACCCTTCCAGCTTCTTCGAGTTATGCCAATACTGGCGTCGCGCTAGTGACCATCACCTTTGCCCGCAAGCAAGCCTCTGCCTCGGCCCGACCTCTGGGGACTGTCGTGACTTATGTTGCGGCCATGACGGGAAGTTCCAGTTAGTGAACGCCTCGCGTCAACACCTATCGCCTTACGATTCAATCTTTGCTCCGCCATGACTTCCGCGAGAATCCGCGCTGGTTTCAGCTTGGTGGAAGTAATGGTCAGCATGGTTGTCCTGGTCCTGATGATGGCGGTCATCTTCGCTGTCACGACCCAGACCAGCCGGCTATGGCAGGGAACTCAGTCCAAAATTACGTCATTTCAGGATGCCCGTGCTGCTTTTGAGGCGTTAACGCGCAACCTTTCCCAGGCGACGCTCAACCATTATTACGATTATTATGACTCCAGCTGGAACCCGCGCACCTCGACGCCGACCTTGTTTGTGCCGGCTTATTACGGGCGCTATTCCGACCTCCATTTTGTCTGCGGGCCGGTCAACACACTTTTCGGTTCTTCCTTGCTGGGAACGAAGCAAAGTCATGCGGCTTTTTTCCAGGCGCCTCTCGGGTTCGTGAGTGACACGACTACCTACGCCCAGTCAAACAGCCTCATCAACGCCATGGGTTACTACGTGGAGTACTCCGACAGTGCCAGCAGCTCCTCTCTGCCTGCCTTTCTCAAGACCGCCTCCACGATGAACCAAAAGCGCTTTCGCCTGATGCAGTGGGTACAGCCATCAGAAAAATTCATGCTCTACGACAGCACGCTCATGGCCGCCGATCCGACCAGTTGGTACACGACGTTGGCCACGAATCCGGGCCAGTGCCGTGTCATGGCCGACAACGTTGTCGCGCTCATCATCCAGCCACAAAGCACGCCAGGCGACACGACGCTCGCGCCGAATTACGCGTATGATTCAGCCCCTTCAAAATACGACACCGTGCGCAGCCATTTATTGCCGCCAGTCATTCAGGTCACGATGGTGGCCATTGATCGTGATTCGGCCGCGCGCCTGTACCAGCAGAACAAGGCCACCGAGCCTTCGCTCTACTCGCCGAATTTGTTTCTGGATGCGACCAAGTACAGTGCGGACCTGGCCCAATTGGAAGCAACGCTTAAAGGCGGTTACGGGGGCCCCAAGCTGAATTACCGCATCTTCACCGCAACCGTAAACACACACGACAACAAATGAAGCATCGCTTCCAGTCCCTTTCCTGTGACAGGACACAGTGCCGCAGCATGGCGTTGATCTTGGTGCTGTCGGCGGTTGCCTTCATCTCGATCCTGACCGTGGCATTCCTTCTCAGCGTGAACCACGAACTGGTCTCATCCAAAAGCTATGCGTCTGGCGCGTCTTCCCGCATCTATGCCGATGCCGCCGTCAGCCTCGTGATCGGCCAACTGCAGGCCGGCACGACGCAGGACAACCCAGCCAGGACCTGGGTCAGCCAACCCGGTTTGGTCCGGGTCTACGACAATACCAGCGGGGCCATGATCAACGCTTACAAGCTCTACAGTTGCACGAACATGGTGGAAGGCAGCACCTTTGCCCCCTTGACCCCAGCGGGCGATCCCTCTGACGTGCCCTCCTGGACTTCCGCCACGTCGTCCGGTTCCCTCCCGTGGAACCTGAATCCGAACGTCTACGTCGACCTCAACAGCTCAATCACGGTCAATTCGGTCACGAAATATCCGGTCCTGAATCCTGGAGGGCTCTCGGCGTCGACGGCCATCGAGGGTTTCAGCGTTTCCTCCATGGTCAGCGGCAATTCCGCACTGGCCAACCAGATACCCATGCCGGTGACCTGGATCTATGTCCTGACCGATGGCCGCCTTGCCACTCCCCAGGCCGTTGCAACCGATTCCACCGCAGTGTCGCTCGCCACGACCGATGGAAAACCCGTCGCGGCGGGCAACCCGCCGGTGGCACGTATTGCCTACTGGACCGACGACAATACCTGCCGCTTGAATATCAACACTGCATCCGAAGGCAGCTTCTGGACGATGGCCTTTGATGAGGTGGGGGGAGACACCTCGCTTAGCCGTGGCCAGATCAATGCCAATGAATTCCAGCGTTATCCGGGCCATCCCGCCACGACATGCCTCAGTCCCGTCTTCGATTATTTGACGAACGCCGCCAGTTCCAGTACCGACCTGCGCAATTTCATCTTTGGCATGGCACCCCGTGTTGCCGGGCGCGGCTCCCAATTCGGTAGTCGCATCATCGGTTACACCAAACCCATCACCCTCGATAGCGACCGCCTCTATTCCAGCGTGGATGAACTCCTTTTTTTGCCCACGGTCGAAACCGCGACCGGGCAGCGTTATGCCATGACGACACAAAATATCCAAAGCCTCAAGTCCAACAAACTGGACTGGAACTACACCAATCCCAACGTCCCGAGCAGCATGACCGGGACAACCTACGCCTTCGCTTCCAATGTCTCCCTTGACGCTACCCATCTTGAACTTGCCCGTTTTTTCCTCACGGCCAATAGCCGCGCTCCCGAGATCAACCTTTTCGGCCAGCCGCGCCTGAGCCTCTGGCCGATCGATACCCGTACGGACCACCAGAGCGTCTACGACCAGGCCCTGGCCTTCGCTTCCACGATTGGCGGCCATCCCTATTATTTTCAACGGCAAAATCCCAACAGCCAGACCGAAGACTACGCGATCTCCCGCAACCAGAATTACCTGCTCTCCTATCTCGATCATTTGACCAGCACCGCGATTCCCGGCTATGGGGGCAATTTTTCCACGAAGTACAGCAGCACCGACCGTGCGCAGATCGAAACCTCGATCTTTGACTGGATCCGGACCGTCAACCTCGCCTATCCGGACATGACAGGGAGCGTCAAACCTTACGCCTGGACTGCAAACACCGCCGCGACCTCCGCTGCGTACATCCCTCCGGCCATCCCAGGCAGTGGCCAGGTCTTGCCGATCAAAATCGGATCGACGCAGGGCTACGGGCGTTTCCCGACCTTATCGAAAGCCGCAATCGGGGTCATTCGAGAGAAGGAACAGGCCGATACACCTACGGTCGGCAATACCACTATCCAATACCGTGTCGTCTTTCTCATGGAAACATACGTTCCGACGATGGGCTTTGCCGGATATGTTCCGAACTACCACATCCAGGTCAGCGGCCTGGCCAACGCCTTTAATTTCGTGACCACCGATCCCACGACGACGGGATCGATCACGCAGGCGGTCGGTTTTCAGGACGGGGACATCCATGTGACCGCCCCTTCCAATTTCGAGCCCTTCACCGGTCGGGCCTGGGGTGGCACGCAGGGGTTCAACAATCTATTCCTCTACAGCGACAGCGGCAACAGCTACCAACTGACGGCGCGCACCATCGGAAGTTCCGATGCGGACACGGGTTACCCGTTCGTGTCCGGGATCCTGAACGTCGTCTATCCAACAGCCGACAAGTACAAGATCAAGGTCGGGATCGCCACGACCACTGGGACGGTCACCGTCAAGTTCCTCGACTCGACCGACGCCCAGACTATAGCCACGTTTACGACGTCCTTTGCGTCTTTCGGTCCACTGAACGGCGCGTATCTTGCCAATACCGCTTCCAACGCAACGGCCAGCGCAGGCACCCAAGATACGCTACCCGATTTGCAGGGCCGCGTGGGCCAAATGGTCTCGGTCAGCCAATTGACTTCCGCCACCGCAGACTGGCCCTACTTCAAAAATGCGATCGGCACAACAGATATCGTGCGCGGTGTGGAATTGAAACATGGCGATTTTCGCATCTCGGCCATCCAGGGGACCGATGCCAACAACACGTTTGTCGCGCACAAGGATTACTCCAGCACGACATATCCGCAGGCGCATTCGTTGCTGGGGGCGAACGGCAGTTGCTATGCTTTCGACACTGCCCTGACCAATAACGCCGCAGGCACCGTCCCCACTGGCGGCATATCGATCCGGCGTGGCGTGCTGGTGAGTGGCACAAGCTCCACCTTTTCGCCTGCATCCACGAAATCGATCGGCACGCCTGGCACGTTCGTTCCGCAAGCTCCCAGCGCCATGGGCTCGGTGACGAATGCACCGGGCTTTGTCGGAAACCCAGGCGATTTTTCCACGGGCCTTGGTTCCGAAAGCGACGGCCCGCATATCATGAAGGCAGACGAGGGCAACAGCAGCCTCGTCGGAATGAACTGGGGAGCGAGTGAGCCTTATCCGTACCAAAACCAGTTCTTTCCCTTTGATGCAAACCTACAAAAGGCCTTCTCACCCAATCGTCAGGTCTCTTCTGCTGTGCAACTCGGCACCCTCCCTTCCCAACCCAAGACTCCGGTCCCATGGCAAACCCTGCTTTTCCGTCCCGATTTTACCGGCACGCATCCGGGGGCGAAATCGCCTGCCGACTACCTCCTCCTCGACCTGTTCTGGATGCCGGTCACCGATCCGTATCCCATCAGTGAGCAGTTTTCCACCGCAGGCAAAGTGAACATGAATTACCAGATTGTGCCGTTCACCTACATCACCCGTTCGACCGCCATGATAGGCGCTCTCAGGGCAACCAAGATAGGCGCCATCACCGCAACTCCGCTGGGTTCGTTCACCGTGGGAGAGGCCGATACTTACAAACACACTGCTTGGGTCGCAAGCAAGGACGGCAATGGCTATAACGTGTCCAATCTTTACGCCATTGACCCTGTGAAGACATTGATGTTTTTCACGGACAGGTTTTCCAATGCGAGTCCCTCGAACAATGTTTTCAAGTCACCCGCGGAGATTTGCTCCATTCCGCTCGTGCCGATGCAGAATACCTCGAGCCTTTTCAATACCGGGTATCCAACCAGTCTTTCGCTCAATCCGAGTGCGAAAACCATCGACATCTACGACGCTGCCGACGTGGCATCTCTCCGTACCCAAATAAATGCTTTTTGGAGCAACAATGCCCTCACCGGCGACAATGTCCTGGAAGCGCCTTACAATGCGCTCTACCCGCGCCTGACCACGCAATCAAACACCTACACCGTCTATGTCCGCGCTCAGACCCTGCAGGTGACCGGGACGTCCAATACCGGGACCTTTACGGGCATCCAGGACCGCGTCGTCGGGGAGTACCGGGGGGCTTATGAAGTCGAGCGGTATCTCGATATCAGTGACACCAGCATCCCTGATTTCGCCGATCCGGCGAATTACTCGAAAACGATTTATCCCTACTATAAATTCCGCGTCCTCTCCAACAAGCAATTCATTCCCTGATCCTGTGAGTCCTGTCCATCGCCATGGTTACCGGCCGTCCCAAGGCTTTTCTCTCCTCGAGCTCCTCTGCGTGCTGGTCATTGTCGGCATCTTGGGGGCCTTAAGCGTCAACGGGATCCAGAGAGTCGTCCTCTCGACCAACCTTACCACCTCTGCCTCCATGGTGGTTGACGCCCTCAACCTGGCCCGGCAACGGGCCATCAGCAATAATTGCCCGGTTGAGGTGCGCTTTTATCAGGTTCCCGGCAACGGCGGGAGTTCAACTCTCCAGTATCGCGCGTTGGGCCTGTACCAGATCAACACGGACGGGCCGAAGTTGGTCCACAAGATCATTTATCTCAATGGGAATGTGGTCTTCTCCAGTTCCCAGTCCTTTGGCACGCTGCTCTCTTATTCGACCTCCTCGACCGGCCCGCTCATTCCGAACGGCCCTCTGCCCAACTACGCATATTGGTATTTCCAATATCGCTCGGATGGCAGCACCAGTCTCAATACACAGACCACGGCTTCCGATACGTGGCATGTGATGCTTTATAACTTGAACCAGCCGCCCGCCGGAACAACGCCGCCGTCGAACTACATATCCATCCAGCTTGATCCGGTCTCTGGTCGTACCGAGACTTTCCAGCCGGGCATGTGACCTTTTGCGCAGACAGCTTTCAGGGGGGAATTTGCTGTCACGGTTGCCGGTGCTGCATAACGCAATCTCCGCGAGCTCGTGTCTTCCTGTCAAAGGCCTTCCCAGATAACGGTTTGCGGGCTTTCGAGCAACGATCGGCCAAGGGCCATGCTGTGGCGCTGTAGATTGTCCCCGCGTAGACGGCAAATCATTTCAGTTTACGGGTATAACAAGGCTTTTCTTGTCGGTTGCTTCTAATAGCTCAACCATTCGCTTTATCGGACTGAATTAACTACCAGTGTCCCGCACTAAGATTACCGCTGTAATGAATGGTTACCTCTCAAAACTTCCTATTTGCATTCCAGAGTCTTACATTTTCGCAATGAATGTAATCGATATTTTCAGTGCTTTCGCTTGTCCTGCAACACAAAACTCACCTGCAGATGATCTCAAAATCAAACCTTTGTCGACCAACCTTGAAACCCGGTTCGGAGAATAAAAAAATGAATGCCATTGGACACAACGCTGCTTTGGAAGCCCTCACGCAAATCGCACTTAAACATGCGCACGCGCTAACTCGTCTAAAGTTCATCAAAGGACTTTTCCTCGCAACGTTGGCGATGCTCGTTTTGATGAACACCGCATCGGCGCAGAGTTATAGTTTCATCACCGGTGGCACGACTGCCGCAACGGGAACCTGGAGTAGTTCGGCCAATTGGGCGGGAGGGAGCGTTCCTGTAACGACTGGTACCAATACCATTCTCACCTTTTCACCCACTCAAAATACGGTTGCCACCAATGACCTCGGGACCGTGTCACTCAATAAGCTTGTCGTGGGCGGCACGAACGTAACCAAAAGCCTGACCATTGCCAGCGCCAGCAATAGCAACAATCTTAATTTCGTGACGAATTCGACTGGCACTTTGCCGTCACTGGTCATTACCCGGACTGGGACGACCAGCAGTACGAGTATCACCATTGCGATGACGGTCACCAATGATCTCACGATCAACAAGACGGGTAATTTTGCCACCGCGATCAGCGGCTCAATTACCAACAATGGAAGCACCGCCAGCGGCATCACCATCATTGGAACCTCGGGTTTTAGCTTGAGCAGTGTGATCAACGGAGCGGGCGGAATCACCTATAATCAATCAGCCGGCACGGTTACGACCAGCGGAGCAAGCACCTACACGGGCACGACAACGATAAGCTCCGGTACGATCGTGGCAGGACGCAGCACGGCGATCTCATCTGGTGCGATCACGAATGGGGCCTTCGGCAAGGGAATGCTGAATCTGACGGACGGCACGCTGTCAGATAATGGCACCGGGATCACTCTGGCCAACGCGGTGACGCTCAATGGCACGATTACCTTTGCCTCAACGGGCGCTGGCAGCCTGACCTTTGACGGAACGACCCTCTCCACGCCTTCGCAAGTGACTCTGGTCGGGGCGACGACATTGATCGTGACGAACACGACGACGATCGCCGACAGCATCGTCTACGGTGGTTTCTCGCTGACCAAGGCTGGCGCTGGCACACTCTATTTGACGGGCAACAACAGTGCGAGCACGCAAAACACCACGGTCTCGACCGGCACCCTGACAGTTAACAGCGGTAACAGTCTGGGTAGCGGCACGACGGTCAATCTGGCCGACGGAACGACATTGCAATTTAACGGCGCCGGCAGCGCTACCCTCAATCAGAATGTCACCGTGACCGGTACGAGCGCAACGATCAATAACATGACGGCCAACGTCCTGACTTTGAGCGGCACGCTGACCAAGAACGGAACGACGCTCAATATCAACGGCGGGCACAACGTGATCACAGGCAAAATCGTCGGTTCTTCCGCCAATTCGGATGTGAACTACATCGGGGGAACCACCACGGGCCTGACCAACAACAGCACCTACAACGGCCCGACAAGCATCAGCGGCACGAGCACGCTGCTCACGGGCGTCAATGACGCGTTGCCGACGACGACCTACACCGATCTGACCTTGGGCGCGGGCAGCGACGTCGCCTCGACCGTGAACACCCTCGATTTGTTGGGCACGAGCCAAACGGTGGCCTCGCTCACCGGCTCGGGCACGGGCACCAACCAAATCATCAGTTCCAACGGATCGGCGACGACGCCGACCATCGGCAGCGGCGCCAGCAGCGGTACGGGCACGCTGACAGTGAACGTGGCCAGCGGGACGAGCGCCTACAACGGTTTGTTGGGTGACAGCAACGGCACGCGCAACGCGAACAACTTCAACCTGACCAAGAGCGGCACAGGCACCCTGGCGCTGACGCGTTCCACGGGCAACAAGTACACGGGAGGCACGACGGTCTCGGCGGGCACCTTGGCGGTAAGCAACACCAGCGGTTCAGCCACCGGCAGCGGGGCGTTCAATCTGGGTAGCTTGGGCATCGTCACGGGCACGGGCACGATTGCCAGCAGCACCAACACGATCAACGGTACGGTGACCTCCGGCACAGGAGCGACGGACACAACCAGCATCCTGACGATGACGGCGAGCAGCACGACGAACTTCACCAACGCGAGCCTGACGTTCAACCTCGGCACAGGCGGCGGCGGAACCAACCTCGGCGACAGCACGCAATTGGCGTTGGGTGCAACGGCGAGCGCCTTGTTCAGCAACTCAAGCCTGACGCTGAATCTGATCGGCGGAACGCTGGTGTCGAACATAACTCAATACACGCTGTTTACGAGTACGGTCGGTGGCAGCGGGATCGGTGGCTCCATCTTTGGGGGTGACTTGACCGTTGACGGCAACGGGGTGATCTCCGGACTGAGCTTCACGATCAACAGCGCCCAACCGCTGGGGTACTATTCACAGTCCTACCTGAAACTTGTCGCCAACGGCGGCGGCTTCAACATCGACGTGGAAGTGGTCCCCGAACCCAGTACCTGGGCCCTGATGTTCGGTGGTTTGGTCCTCCTGGTTGCCTTTCAGCGCGTGCGCCGCTTCAAGAACAGCTAAGAGTTGCAGCTAGCGCAAGAAAGTCTCCTTCGCGCCGTAGAAGCAGCTCTCTCGCCAACCATGGATCAAGTCCGCCCACCCCCTTGGAAAGAGAAATTCCGACGATCAGGTTTCTTTTTCGGCGCACTCCTTTTTCATCTCATTCTCTTTCTCATGATCGCGACGATTGTTGTTTTTCGGGCCCCCACTCCTCCCGTGGAGACCGAATTTCAGGCTGTCCATATCGCTGTGCTGCCACCCCCGCCCCAACCTCCCTCAGCGGGAGACGCTGCCAGAACCGCAGCGGAGATCCAACCGATTCTCATCCCGCCCACCACCCCTCTGCACGTCATCAACAGTGTCCAGAACATCAACTTTCAGGTCAATGTCACCAAGGTCATGGAGCAGGCGCTCAGTCATCTGGACGTCCCGCCTCCCCAAAGTACGGGCATGACCCAGGGTGGAGGGAATCTGAATTCTGGGTTGGGCACCTCCGGCAACGTCAATTTTTTTGGAGTACAAGCGGCCGGCAAACGGATTGCTTTTCTTCTGGATTACAGTGGCTCGATGGAAGGCGCCTTTCGCAAGACGATGGAGAAGCAACTCGAGGCCTCTCTGAGCAAGTTGCCCGAAGGCACACAAGTGATCCTGATTTGCTGGGCAGGGCCTGCGTGGCTCTATAACCAGACGGCCCCTCAAATCGCCAAGAAGTGGAAGAAGATCGATAATTACGACAATTTCACCACGGTTCCTGGCGTTATGATCGATCCACCCAAGTGGATCGACATTAATGCCGGATCGGTGACGGAAATCATGAAAGATATCAAGGCTCAGGTCGCTGCTCTGGGAGGCACTGATTGGCGACAGCCCTTCCGCTACGCCATGCAGGCGGACCCGCCCCCGGACGTCATCTTTTTCCTGACCGATGGACAAATCCCTGCCGCAACTACGGATCGCGACCTGACGGCAATTTCCACTGCGATGGACAAGGCAGGTACCGCCCCGCAGGTCAATTGTCTATGGATTGAAAACCCGAAGGAGAAAGGCAACGCGATGGAAAGACTCGCCGCAAGGTACAAGGGTGAATTCCGGCGGGTTTCTGACAAAACTGCCAATCAGTAAGCTATTTATGATTTGGCGATCAAACTCAAACTAAACCGAGCAGAATCTTAAAATGAAATCTCCACAATTTGCTGAAACTTTTTTGTCCGCCCTGAGCTGTCTCGCATTTTAATAAGTTCCCACCCATGACCACCAAACCTGCTTCAGTGGCCCCCGCGGCGGAACCTTATGGAGAGAAACCGAACGCGAAGTTCTGGACGGTTGGGACCCTGAAATACACGACAGCAGGATTGGTGGCGCTTTTTTGCCTTTTGCTTTGGGGCGATTTTGCGCTGGCGATGAAGGACCGCTCTATCGGGCCAGTCGTTCAGACTTTGTTGAAGACATATGGCTCTTCAGATCTGCTTTTAGCTCTGTTGTGCAGTTCCCTGCCCGCCGGGATTGGGATCATTCTCGGGCCAATCATCGCTTATAAATCAGATCGGCATCGCGGGCCTCGGGGGCGCCGAATTCCGTTTATTTTGATCCCGCTTCCGTTTGCGGTCCTCTCCATGTGTGGCATGGCGTTTTCTCCAATCTTGGGCACGCGCCTCCACGATTTTCTAGGTCCTAATGCTCCGTCACTGAATACGTGCGTCCTCGGGGTCTTCGGCTTTTTTTGGGTTATTTTCGACTTTGCCAGCATTATCGCGGGCTCTGTTTTCAGTGGCTTGATCAATGACGTGGTACCTCACGCCGTCCTGGGCCGTTTCTTCGGCTTGTTTCGCGCCATCAGCCTCATTTGCGGAATCATTTTTTTCTATTACCTGTCGAAATATGTGACCACCCATTATCTCGAGATTTTCATTGGGGTGGCCCTCCTTTTCGGGGTCGGCTTCGGCACCGTATGCCTTCGCCTGAAAGAGGGAGAGTATCCACCGCCCCCCCCTCCCGGCCCGTATGTCGGCATCGTCGGTTTCTTTCACGCCGCCAAAGGCTTCGTCAGCGAATGCTTTGGCATTCCCTACTACTGGCTGTATTTCATCGCCACGCTTTGCGCGATCGTATCGTTCGAGCCGGTTAATCTCTACACCATTCCCTTCGCTCTCTCCATCCATGCCGACTACGGCAAATACCTCGCCCTGACCTATGCGATCTCGCTCTGTTTAACCTATCCCCTGGGGGCACTGGCGGACCGCGTTCATCCTCTCCTTTTGGGACTTATCACCTTATTCCTCTATATGCTGGCGACGTTATGGGGCGGCCTTTTTGCCTTGGATGCCGATACGTTCGGCATCGCCTTGGTGGCCCACGGCGTGCTTTCCGGCGTCTACTTCACAACCACAGCGTCCCTTAATTTCCGCATGCTGCCCAAGGCAAATTTCGTGCAGTTTAGCACCGCGGGAGGGATACTCGGAAGCCTGAACAGAATTTTCATTCCTCCTCTGATCGGTATATTCCTGGACCAATCCCATCACGTCTATCGCTATACCTATCTCCTCGGCTCTGGCTGTTCCGTCGTGGGCTTCATTCTCCTGCTGGTCCTTTATCTCAAGTTCTTGAAAATGGGTGGCCCTAAAAACTATATCGCGCCAGACAAGGTTGTCTAAAGTGACATGGTCTTGGAAAATCAATGCTGCTTGGCGGGATCGACATCGTCGAGGGTGGCTTGATTGCCGCCGACGCGCATGTCGTCGAGGTAAATGATCGATTTGCTTTCCTCGCCCTTCCAATCGACGGAACCGCGATAGATGCCAGCTTTAAAATAGGGGCCGGAAGTCTTACCATCAAACCAAGTGGGGCCGTTGTAATCGACGACCTTGACGCCGTTCTTATAGAGCCGGAGGTAGCCTCCACCCGTCTGCGGGGATTGCCAATTGGCCTCCATGGTGAAATCAGTCCATTTCCCGCGGTCATCATCGATAGACCCAAAGGGGAGATAAACGTGGGCGCAATTATCGGTATCCTTGTCCTGGAATTGTATCTTTAAACTCCATTTTCCACCCTTGCCAATCGAGATGCTGGTGGGTGGGCCGCCATCCGGTTTATAATTTTTTCCGGTGCCATAGGTATGCCACTGGGTGACGATGCTGAACCAGGATGTGGCGTCGAAATCCTTTGGGATGTAGATGCTCCAGCCATACTTGAATTCGCCGGAAGGCTCCACGTGCCGGGTCGTGATTTCGGAACGATGCTCTTTCAGGTCCAATGCAATCTCGAGGGCGTATTTGCCGTGACGGACGATATCGGTCGACATGCTTTTGCGACCACCCTCCTTCCAGCTTGCCTGGCTGACGTCGCCTGTCTCGAAATCAAGAGTCTGGATAATGCCTTTGGGGAGCGAGCCGAGCGGGACGATGAGCGGATTGGGAGCCTTGGGCTCACCGACGCTATCGGCAACTGCAGGAGTTTTAGCGGCGACCGGAGCGGCAGTGGATGGAGCGGGGCTCGCCGCCGGAGCGGGGGCCGAGGCTGGGGCAGGAGCCGTAGCGGCTGGCACGCCACCCGCAGCTTCGCCCATATCCGTCAGTTTCAGGGACTTGATCACGACATCACAATTAGCCGCAGCCTTTGCCGAGTAGAGCCAGACGAAGACGACGTTCGCGCCGGCAGGGGCGACAGCTTGCAGCGTGGCGGTTGCGACGGCAGTAGTTTTACCGACCCAGGCGCTGGTATCGGAGAGCTTCTCCTTGTTGATTTGGGCAGCTTGCACAGGTTTCTTGGCAAGGAAGATCAAATGGGCTGCAAGCCCTCCGCTGCCCGTCGCTTCGATGGTTGCCACATATTTATGACCGGCAGCAACGGGCACCCATTGCCCCACGCCGAGCCCATTGTTCGCATCAGCATCAACGATGTGAACACCACCGTCTGGGGCGACTTCGATCTTGCTGGCGGCATCCTTCGGCGGAGGATAAGCCAGCCAGCCAGTGGGAACGCCATCACTGCCCGGAGTGGCGAAGGTCGGGTTGACCAGTGAAGTTTCAGTCCCCTGGGCCATGAGCGGAGAACTGAATCCACTACAAAGGGCCAAAGCTCCGAGGAAAAGCAGTATTATCTGAAGGTGGCGCGTTGCCAATAATTTGAATTTAGTATGCACGCCGTCACGATATGGCAAATGAAGTGCCTCTCAACGATAATGGCGTATTACGCGTAAACTTGATTGTTTGGGCGCGGGCCCTGGCTTTGGTAGTTAGTCGTATTGACGGCTGGCATGGGGCGAGGAAGGCGCCGTCGGTCCATCAATCCAGACGCCCTCGATCAGGACCCGCTGAGCGACAGGGGGTATTCCTCTTTCGCCATAAAACATTTGTTTGCTCACGAGTTCCACTGCCGTCGCCCCGATTTTCCCGAACCGTTGGTCGATCCCGGCGTAAACGCCCTTGTTTTCGGCGGAGACAGAAAGCAGGGCGAAGCCATAGTCGTGAGGAGCCTTCAGCCCCGCCTCCTTTTCCAGCCATCCCTTGACCTCAGGAACAACAGAGAGCACGGCATCGGGTCTATGCTTGCGGAACCAGTCGAGGCATTGGGCATTGATCGGGTGACGCGTCGGTATGAAGGGGATTACCTGGTGGGAACGCTTCAGGCCGTGCTGGAAGCGGAGGTATGCCGCACTGAACGTGTAGTGGGTACGGGTATCGACCTGGCTCGGCAGCACAAGACCGATACGCCGGTAGCCGAGGCGCCAGAGTTTCCGAAGGGCGAGCTGTGTGATCTGGTAGGTGTCGCTTGTCGTCCGGTGTAGGTTTGGTCGGTAGGACGAATAGCCGAGAATGACACTGGAGAAGAGATTCCAATTTAGGGTCAGATGCCCACAAGGCCGGGCCAACGGCGCAACGATGATCCCCCCGATGTTCCGGGTATGCAGGATGGTGCTCATCCGTTTGCCGCTCATCCCAGGCTCCTTCGCCCAGACAATTTCAAGGCCAAAGCCAAGCTTCTCAGCATGGGCCTTCACACCTTGGTAGAACTCCCAGCCCGGCCCGGCTTGCCGCCAGCCGTCCCGCGTGGGGTATGAGGTGAGAAAGGCCAGGGCGGTCGATGACCGCTGGATCTTCGTGCGCCGCAACTGTGTCATGAGCGCGGAGACCATCGGGTTGGGCCGGTATCCCATCTCGTCCGCGACTTTGAGAACCTGCCTTTTGGTTTCGGGGGAGATGCGGGAACTGTTGCGCAAGGCGAGGGAGACGCTCATACGCGAGAGCCCGGCTGCAGACGCGATGTCCTGCATCGTTGCCTGACTTTTTCCGGGACCAGGATTCATGGGAGGATGTACATTCGTGAAAAAGCCTTCATGGCTAATCTATGCGAAAGAGCAAAGGATAAGATCGACTCTTTCAAAGCCACGGGGTTAATCAAGGTCTTATTTTGTCCCATTCGGTTTACGGGTAAAATCACAAGCCGCTCGCGAGCGCCGAACCAGTGGTAAAGACTGCGTAGCATTTGCCCCCTTCCATCGTTAGTAGACGAATCGATTTCCCCTTGAGAACCACTCACCTTCCGATTTTACCCTCATATGGATAGACTTTCCCAAAACAGCACCTTGATTTCGCAGGAAGTCACGATCGAGACTCAACAGGAACGGGTGGTCTTCGCCCTGGCTCCGGAAAGCCGGGAACAATTTTTCCCTTTGTTCCATCCGGATGAATTCCCGGCCATGGATTGTCACTGGCTCGATTCCTCCTCCATGAAGGGCTCGGAGTGGGAGAAGGTGTTGTCCAAGCTCCAGCCAACGGTTCTCATCACCGGCTGGGGCACGCCGGCGATCCCCGAGTCATTCGCCCACGCGGAGGACATCTCGTTACGCTATCTCTGCCACCTCAAGGGCACGGTGAGGAATTTGGTGCCTCGTTGTCTGATCGAGCGCGGGGTCTGGGTTTCCAACTGGGGGCCTTCGATCAGCTATACAGTGGCCGAACATGCCCTGCTTCTCGTGTTGGCCTCGTTACGGAACCTTCCCGCCTGGGCCGATGTGATGGACAAATGGCCCGGGCGTCCCTACCCAGCTCCGAAGCGATTCGTCCGCACGAATTCACTACGTGGCCAGCGGGTGGGCTTGCACGGTTTCGGCTCCATTGCCCGCGAGCTGGTGCACCTACTCAAGCCATTCAAGGTCGACTTGGCGGCCTACTCGAGCGGCGTGCCCCGCGCGGCCTTCGAGAGCCAAGGCGTCCGTTGTTGCGGGAGCTTAAAGGAGCTTTTTTCTCGAAGTGACATTGTCATCGAATGTGAGGCATTGACCTCGGAAAACAAGGCCACCGTAAATGAGGAAATCCTGCTGTGCCTGCCCAAGGGGGCAGTCTTCGTCAATGTTGGACGCGGTCAGATCGTCGACGAGGAGGCACTGATACGCGTGGCCGCGAAGTGCGAGTTGCGGCTGGGACTTGATGTCTATCAACGTGAGCCGTTGCCTGCCGCATCGGGGCTGCACCAGCTTCCGTGCGCGACGCTCTCGCCCCACATCGCGGGACCGACGGACGATGCCTATTCTGTCCTCTGGAACCACGCGATGAACAACCTGCGACAGTACCTGATGGGGGCCAAAATCGATTCGCTGGTCACCCTTGATATCTATGACCGATCGACCTAAAGAGGCTGGACGGGAGTGATCAAGGTTCGTCCAACCGGTAAGGGTTCTCTATTTTAAGGTTGAGACCTGAGACGAACCGTTGGCCCATCAAGCCAAACTCCTTTGATCGAAACTCTCTGGGGTACTTTGGGTACGCCCGTTTCACCGTGAAAAATCTGCTTGCTGACCACTTCGACGGCCGCTGCCCCAATCTCTTCGTCACATTGATCAATCCCGGCGTACAGTCCCCTTAGCTTTGGAGAGACACTAAGCAGCGCCAACCCGTAATCACGTGGGGCTTGCAAGCCTTCTTCCTTTTCGAGCCAGGACTTGACCTCGGGAATAATGGACAAAACGGCCTCGGGACGTTCCTTGCGAAACCAAGCCAGGAACTTCGCGTTGATGGGATGCCGGGTTGGGAGAAAGGGGGCGATTTGGCAGGCGCGCCTCAATCCGTGCTGAAAGCGCAGGTAGGCGGCGCTCATCATGTAGTTCGTCCGCATGTCCGTGTTGCTCGGAAGCACCAAGCCGATGCGCGCATATCCCAAATGCTGTAATTTTCGCAAGGCAAGCAGTGTGGCCTCAAAGGTATCGCTCGACGCACGGTGAAGATTCGGACGATAAAAGGAATATCCCAGGACCACACTCGAGAACAAATTCCAGTTCAAGGTCAGATGTCCACAGGCACGGGCCAAGGGTGCGACGATGATCCCGGAAACATTCCGAGTGTGCAAAATCGTTGTCAGGCGCACGCCGTTCATACCCGGCTCCTTGGCCCAAATAATTTCGAGACCGAATCCGAGCTTCTCGGCATGGGCCTTCGCGCCGAGATAAAATTCCCATCCTGGCCGGACGTGCATCCAACCATCGCGGGTTGGGTGTGCGGTCAGGAAGGCTAGGCTGGAAGTAGATTTCAAGACTTTGGTGCGCCGCCGCTCTGCCATCAACGCCGAAATCATGGGGTTGGGCTTGTAACCCATCTCGTCCGTGATTTTTAACACCTGTTGCTTGGTATTGGCTGAAATGCGCGGACTGTTTCGCAACGCCAGTGACACTGTCATCGTCGAGACCCCAGTCGCGCCCGCAATATCACGCATCGTCAACGGGCGTTTTGAAACAGGGGCCATGGTCTCTCGATGGTCTAAGAACGGTGGGGCACATTGACCTGGCGGCCAGGTGCGCCCTTGGGCATCGTTTCCGTGATCGTGATGCCGCCGGTAGCGCCAATGTCGGCGGCAATGTTGAGCTGTCGCCCACAGGCAAATACCACAATCGCCGAGCCGGGTGTTTTGGAATCCACACGAACAACGGGATTGGGCGCATTGGGCCTGAGCGGCAGGAAGAGCGTGAGGAAACACTGGGGGCCCGTTCCCGTGAGTGTGTGGAGAAGGGTGGTTGCGGGAACGTATTCGGGGACGAGGTCCTTGCGGACATTCCAGCCCAGTAACTGCGGTTTGGTAACGCCGGAGGCGGAACTGACCTCGAGGCCATTGGTTGAAAGCGGGACGATGGCCATGTTGGGCAGGCCGGGATCTGCGGTGACAAGAACGTTGGTCGTTTTGTCAATTTGGGTCTTCGTGGTCAGCAAGTGCCAGCGGGCCTCGTAGGTGTGGCTGGTCTTGTCGTTGGGCATCAGAGTATCGGCGACGACAAAGATGTCAGGCTTGAGGAAGAGGATCCGGGTCACCACTGTCGCGTTGTAAAGCCAGTCGATTTTATTGCCGGGAAAGGTGTGCCAAGGCTGGACCAGCCCCCCTGTGACCTTACCGTTGGCGGCATCCTCGGCTACTGGGTCCTTGAAGTTGGGATCACGTGCCGGACGCTGGGGATCGAAAGTCCATGGCACGCTGGTACGGCTGCGGTAATAGCGTGCCAGTGCTCGTTCGGCGGTCGTATAATCGTCCTTGCCCACGGCAGCGCACACCGGTTTGAGCTGCTCACTGGAAAGATCGAGCGCATCAAACAGTTCGCGTTGCACGACCGGCGTCGTGAGAGAAGGCGTTGTTGCCCGATTGTCTTCGCCGCAACTGGTGATGGGAGCCGCGAGCAGGACAACTGCGACAACGACCCGCTGTGGCGTCATTTTCACGCTGCGCACCGGCATTTTCCGAAATGGAACATTTGGTCCAACTTATTCTTGTGACGTCTCTTGAGGTTCAGTCGCGGGAACACGCGGGGCATCATTGCTCAATTGCGCGGTCCGGGCATGATATCTTGAGTGGAGAGTCCACAATCAAACTTATAAAAAATGGAATTCCCCCCAAGGAGGATGTTGTATTACACGTAAACATGATTGCCGTGGATGTCTGCCGAGTGACGGTGGGAACAATCAGGCCAGGCCCCCCTAGGAGCGGGAGCCTTGTTTTCATTTGGCGGAGAGTATCAGTCTGCGCAGGGACGCTTGCGGAGATTCCAGAGCAAGGTGATGGCAAGCGGGTGGACGAGCGCCATGAGATAAAAACATCGTTGTAGGAGCGGTGCGTGATCAGCCATGCCACGGCCTCGTTCATGAGAATGCCCCGGCCACGCTGCCACAGGCGACGACGCCAAAGGCAGTGCCGAGGATACGCTTCGGCGCAAGATCGACCACGAGCGCGGTCAGGTTGCCCAACCACGCCGTATGCGCATAGGCGACGACCATACCCAAGGCGATGACCAATGCCAAGGTCGGCGCATGGGGGATGAACACCGAGATGGGCACCAAACCTGCGCTGATGAACATGATCCGCAAGCGGGATGCCGGGGCGCTGTGGCCGCGCTTGATCTGCCAACCCGAGAGAAAGCCACCGAGGAGAAAACCGATATCCGAGGCGAGAAAGATCATCCACATGATGGCGATCTCGTCCTGGCTGAGGCCCCTGGAGGTACTTGGGCATCCAGAACTGGTAGAAGTACCAGACGGGATCCGTGAGCAGTCTGGCGAGCATGAGCCTCCCCGATGCCAACAACGTCAGTAGCGGATGGGGGAGTATTCCCCGCACCACAACTTACAATGTCTTCGAAGTCCCCATGTCTTCGTTCAGTGCGGTTGACAAGACGAAGATAACGCAAATCCGCCTCTATCCCCAGCCAGCACAGCCGGAATCAGTGATTATTATTATATCGATAACATTCTCTTCTGTTAGATCATTAATAATTCCGATGTTTGGACTAGTTTACACACACTTGCACACAACTTTTTGGCGCAATACCGCGCAATTCTGCCAAATGAGAAAAAATCACGAATTACGATAACGCGCTGGATGGCACAGGAGTTACGCAAGAAAGCGCGAACTCACGCAGGTGTGGATACGGATCGCCATCAACCTAGCTTATTGGTGGGCAATTGCTTGTGGAATTGGTCCGGCGAATATGTCCTCCCATGTGGATGTTTTTCATTTCGCAGTCCTCACAGGTCCAAGTTCTCTTGTGAAGTCTCAAATAAAACGGAGCTCTATCTTGTAACTCCCACCGTATCTGGTCTTAGAAAATATAACGAGGTGCGGGCAATTCGGATTTCACAAGTCGCTCGTCGAAATTCTGATTCAATCGTGGCGATGAGCGAGTCGCGTATTTGACCTGCGGTTATAGACGACATGGCACCAGTTGAGGAGAGGGCTCTCGACAAACCGATAACATAGCCATCCGGCCAAAAGCGAAGCCAGGATCGCCACTGCGGCTGTGGCCTCCGGCGCGATGGGTGTGGTGTAATGATGCAGAACCGGAAACAGGAACACCGCGATGTGGAAAATGATTTGCGTGTGGATGAGGTAGATTGAGTATGAGGCGTCGCCAAGCCGGACAGCCAAGGTCGGCCATTTGACCTTCTTTTCCAGATGGAGCACGCCAATCAAGATGGTTGCCGACGGTAGGCCTCGCGCCCAACCGCGAAATCCGGAGTTTTGCGGCAGAGATGCCGCCAGAAACATGAACAGCAAACCCAGGACTATCCAGAGAAGTGGATAGGGGCACTGAAGACGTTTCTGCATGAACAACTCTCCAACCACAGCGCCAAACAGGAATTCAAAGATGACACTATTTGAAAAAAAGACGCCAGCCGCCGAAGATGCAGGCAGCGTCAGTCCGAGGAAGTACAGGCTCAAGAGCATCAGGACAAGGACTGGAATGAAAAGTTTGCGGGAGACCAGGAGGGGCAGGGCAAAGCAGAGATAAAAAAGCATCTCGTAGTTGAGCGTCCATCCGACGCCCACGATGGGCTGCAGGGCCCCTTTTTCCGAGAAGGAGGGCACAAAAAAGAAGCTGGCCAATCGCAGTGGGTGGAGGTCGTAGGGAAGTATGCCTGTGCGGGCAAAGCTCAGGGCCAGAGGCAGGCAGGCCACGGCAGTGGCAAGGGCATAAAGCGGCCATATCCGGATCAAGCGTTGGGCGATGAAATGGCCGATGGGCCTTGCGCCGTTTCGATACGCGTCGGAGATGAAGATCATGAGAAAGCCGCTCAAGACGAAAAAAATGTCCACGCCACAGGAACCGACTTCAACCAAGGCATGGTTTCCCAGCAGCAAGGGAGGCGGCAACGCCATGTCTGGCGGACGATGGACGGTCACGGCGCGAAAGGCATGATGGCAAACAACGCCGAAAGCGGCAAAGCCACGCAGGACCTGGAGGGAGGTTATTTGGCGCTTTGCCATGGTTTCGGTGAGATCCTAGCCACACTTCGCCAGACGAATGGCCAAGTCGTGATAGGTGGGCAGGCTCGCAGTGCCAATGGACTGGCGCATTTTTCGGTCAAGCTCCCGGTTTCCCAACAGACGATCGATGGCCTCGGCCAGGGCAGCGGCATCGCCCTCCGGCACGAGGAGGCCGTTTTTTCCGTTCTCAATCATCTCGGGAATCCCCCCGACCTTGCTCGCAATGACAGGTAGCCCGCACGCTAGCGCTTCCAGGACGACCAGGCCCAAGGGCTCTTGCCAAATTGAGGGAACCACAACCGCAGCCGATGTGGCATAGGCATCGCGCAGTTTTTCCTGGGGAATGTAACCCAGGAATTTGACTTGGTACTTGCGAGGCCTCTTTTCGAGGAGGGCCTCAATTTCAGGCTGGAGCGGCCCCTCTCCCGCGATAACTAATTCCGTGGCTATGGTCTGGCGGTCCATCGCATCGAGAAGAATCCAAAGGCCCTTCTCCGTGACCAACCGGCCAACATAGATCAGGCGTGTTGCCATAGCCGGGGAAGGCGAGGAAGGATAAAACATGCCGGGATCGATCGCGCCACCGAGCACTTCGGTCCTGCCGCCGACGGAATCCGTTATCTCTTTCGCCACATAGCTGCTGATGGCAAAAATACGTTCCGCGCCCCTGGCGGCGGGCCGGAACAAGTCGCAAAAGCGTCGGTCACCCAAGAGAAGCTTGGTATCCGTACCGTAGCTGATGATGTGGTAAGGAATCTTGAACTTGCGCGAGAGATGCCAGCAGATGAGCGCCATGAGATTGATATGATTCGCTATCATCAGGTCTGGCAGGCCTTGCGGGAACTCCTCTCGCTCGATCTTTTCCGCTGCGGCGAGGGCCATCGACTCCAGTGCTGCGATGGGGAGTTCATTGATGGCGGTCTCTCCCGTCCGCTTTTCGGGGCCAAACGTCAGCACTTGGTCAAAGGGAAGAGAGCACGTTGTGAACCCATATGGATCAGGTCGTTTGGAGGAAACAACACGCACTTGATGCCCGAGGTCAGTGAAGGCGCGATGCAATGCACAGAGCATGGAGGCCGATCCGCCCCAACCCTTGCCCAGGTTGAACTTGTGAAGATAGAGAATCTTCATTTTGGGGCAAATTGGTAGCGGTCAGTTTTGCTCATTCGCTGCATTAGACGTTCTTTCCACGGCCTAGTGAGAATGATGTGGTATTTACAGTTCCTGCGAGGGAGGGGGAGGGTGCCTGTTGGCAGAGAAGGGCAAGAGCTTCGGCGGTGACGCGGACTGAGTACCGGGTTTCGACCAGGCGTTGGATTTGACTTAGGTGTGTTTCCAGAAATCTGTGTCGCCGTCCCGTCGTGAGTTCATCCTGCAAGCGCTCAGCCAGCGCTGCAGTGTCTGTCACAGGATAGAGAAAGTCCTCCGCATGCTCACCGAACAGGCTTTCCGCCATGTGCCTGTGGGGTGGGATGTCAGAGACGATGGGGGGGCATCCGGAATAGGCCGCCTCGAACGGGGTCATGCTGAAGCCCTCGTAGTCGGACGCACAGACATAGACCGAGTAAGGCGAGTAGTCAGGAGGGACTGTCGGCGTCATGATCAGGTGGATGGAGTCCGATTTGATCCCAGGCCTTTCCATTTCGTTGCGGATCAGGCGAAACTGCGTCACATCCTGTTCCTTTTGGAAAACTTGGCTTGGCACAAGGGTCAACCAAAGCTCGGCTGTTTTGTCTAGGCCCGCCTGGCAGAAAGCTTGCACAACATCGGGAAAACGCTTGCGCCGGACCATCCGACCGATGGCGGCAACGACTTTGCGCGGGAGTTGTTGTGGCGGTGACACGACGGGAATTTGTGCTCCCATCGGAAGATAGCCTGTCGTGAACCCGTCTTTTTGCAGGGACTCGACAAGAAACGGCGATGCGGCGACGAGTCGCACGCCTTCGTCATCCGTCAATTGCCTCAAGTCCTTCTCATGATGGGGCCAGTAGTCCTGGACATAATTATAAAGTGGAATGCGGCATTGCGCGCACCACTTGGCCAGTGCCAGGCTTAAGTCCCACTGCACCTCGATCTGCAGGTTGACTCCGACCACGCAGGTCACACCGGAATGCTTGGCATCAAGATCACGAATCAGGGCATCCGGATCCGCAATCCCTTCATAATGTTGGTAGAAAACTTCTATGTCTGGATTGTAAGACGGAACCAGCCGGAGCATTTCCGCTAACATCACGGTTACACCAGTGATGCTTGAAAGAGAGAAATGATGCACGAGCAGGAGCTTGGTCTGCCGTGAATCCATAGGCTAACCTATTGAGAGGGAGAATTAAGCGCAAGAAGTTTGGCGGCCAGCTTTGGCGCGGGCTGAAGCTTCGTCAGGAAGCGAAGTCTGTTAAATAGTCCTTGCGGTTTAGAAGGCATGACACTGGAATAAACCGCGCCTGTGAGTTTTTTGGGCACAACCACCCCATGATCGGATCCAGCGAACCCATTCCAGCTTCCCCGGAGAAACGGTCCTATTGGTGCTTCATTTCCTACCGGCATGCGGACAACAAGGAACCGGGGCGTCAATGGGCCACGTGGTTGCACCAGGCAATCGAAACCTATGAAGTGCCTGCCGACTTGGTCGGCAGGAAAAATAACCGCGGAGAAACCATTCCGCAGCGCATCTATCCTGTCTTTCGCGATGAGGAGGAGCTTCCGGTGGACGCCGAACTGGCCTCGCCGATTTACCGGGCGTTGGACAACAGTCAGTACTTAGTCGTTCTCTGTTCGCCGCGAGCGGTGGCATCGAAGTTCGTGGCCAATGAGATCCGCTATTTCAAGCAACTGGGCCGCGAGAACAGCGTCCTGGCCGCCATGATCGATGGCGAGCCCAATGCCAGTTGGAGCACGGACAAGCACACAAGCGGTTTCAAGCCGGAACAGGAATGTTTTCCTGAGCCATTGCGTCATTTGGTCGACAGCGACGGTCGGCTTCTTGAGGCACAAACCGAACCGATTGCGGCCGATTTCCGTCTTGAAGATGGTTCTCAAGGCTGGACCAGCCCGGAAGCCTATCGGCAGGCCCTCCGAAGTGACGGGCAAATCGGTTCCAAGGAGATTTCAACGAGGGTGGAAGAATACCGGAAGAAAATTGAGCTGATGAAGCTCAAGATCATTGCCGGCATTCTTGGTTTGGACTTGGGAACGATCACGAAACGCGACGCAGCCTACCAGCTCGCGCTTGCGCAAAAGCGCGCCCGGAACTTACGTCGCTGGTTGGCTGCGGTGGGCCTGCTCGCTCTTCTTGCCATCGTTGGCGGCGTATTGGCTTTTACCAAGGAGCTCGAAGCGGAATATCAACGGAACCAGACCGAACAGGCCCATTTGCGTCTGCTGACGGACACTGCCTCCCAGCGGTTGCGAGAACAAGACGTCCGCATGGCGGAGGGGATCATTTTGGAGGTTCTCGCGCGGAAGAAAACGAGCAAGGGCCTCAAGCCGGAGGCGGCGGTGGTTTTCCAGGAGGTACGTGCGGCGGACTTCCAAATTACCGGCATGGCCAGTCAAAATGATATCATTTGTTCAGCCGTTTTTTCGTCCGACGGCCAGCGTCTCGTCACCGCATCGAAAGACAAGACGGTCTGTATCTGGGATGTGGCCACGGGTGCCCAACTCCTTGTTTTGCGCGGCCATCAGGATGCTGTCCATTCGGCTTCCTTTTCGCCTGATGGCAAGCGCGTCGTCACGGCGTCGGTCGACCGGACTGCCAGGGTATGGGATGCCGCCTCCGGGGCGCAATTGGCTGTTCTGGATGGGCACGGTGACGCCGTCAACACCGCGGTTTATGCTCCTGATGGCAAGAACATTGTCACTGCCTCCAACGACAAGACGGCACGAGTCTGGGACGCCACGGATTTCCACCTTCTTGGGCGCTTAGTCGGTCATGGCGAGGCTGTAGCCTCGGCGGCCTATTCACCCGATGGCCGGCACATCGTCACGGCATCCATGGACAAGACAGCACGAATCTGGGACGCCCTCTCGGGTCGGCAACAACTCGTGCTTTCAGGTCACCATGAATTTGTCCTCTCCGCGGCCTATTCGCCTGACGGTCGCCATATCGTGACCGCATCGCAGGACAATACCGCGCATATTTGGGATTCTGTCACCGGCGCGTCCCTCGCCACGCTTAGTGGGCATTTGCGTAGCGTAAATTCCGCATCCTACTCTCCCGATGGTCGCTACATCGTTACTGCATCATTAGACAAAACCGCACGAATCTGGGACACAACGACCGCGACTCAAGTCCGGGTTTTGTCGGGACATCTCGATAATGTCCAAACGGCGGTTTATTCCCCGGACGGTCGATATGTTGCCACGGCGTCCAATGACAAGTCGGCGCGGATTTGGTCTGCCGCTCCGTCCACCCAGATTGCCCTGTTGACGGGAGACACCGACATCGTGACTTCGGCCAGCTATTCCCCGGACGGTGCCTGCATCGTGGGCTCTTCTGGTGATCAAACGGCACGCATATGGGATGCAGTTACGGCGAAGACACTCGGCAAATTGACCGGCCATACTGGTTTGGTCGATTCGGTTGTCTATTCTCCCGACGGACGACGCATTCTAACAGCCTCTTATGACGGCACGGCGCGGGTCTGGGACGTCCAGTCGTTTACACAGTTGCTCAAGCTGGTTGGGCACCAGCGTCCTGTCACTTCAGCGGTCTATTCTCCCGACGGCAAAATGATCGCCACGGGATCATTCGACAAGACCGTGCGCCTTTGGAAGGCAGGAACCGGCGAGCCGCTTGCCGTTTTTTCAGGTCATGACAACACTGTGCGTTCGGTCATGTTTTCGCCCGACAGCAAATCCCTGGTGAGCTCGTCGGACGACATGACGGCGCGCACATGGGATGTTGCCACGGGAAAACAACGCCGCATCTTGTTGGGACACCATGATGGACTCCGATCGGCCACCTACTCGCCCGATGGCGATTTTATTGTCACTTCTTCGAACGACCAGACCGCCTGTGTCTGGAACTCAGCCACGGGCCGACAGCGCATGGTCCTGTCTGGGCACGAGGCGGCCTTGCGCTCAGCGAACTATTCTCCGGACGGCAAGTACATTGTAACCGCTTCCTACGACAAAACTGCACGAATCTGGGATGCAGCCACTGGCTTCCAGCTTGCCGTATTCCCGGTCCATGGTGAGGGCGTCCGTTGCGCCAGTTATTCGCCGGATGGTCGACATATCGTCACTTCGTCGCTGGATGCCACCGCAGCAGTCTGGGACGCGCAAATTCCGGCAAGTCTCGAAGCGCAAATTGACTGGTTGAAAGCAGCCCAGTTCGATCCCTTGTCCGATGTGGAACTTATGCAGGTCGGTCTGTCCCCCGGCGCCTCTCCCGGATCTCTGTCTCATACGGATGCCGATGATCCAAATGCGCTGGCGCGCCTTGCGCAGCGCGCGGAGAGCAACGCCCTCTCGGAAAAATCGGCCACGCAGAAATCCGCCCTCTTGCTGGAAGCGTTCAAATATTACGCTCTCGCCTCCAGGCGCGCCGCGGAGGCCGGGTGGCCGCAGGATGATTGGAGAAACTGGCGCTTTCGCCGCGCATCCCTGGCCCGTATTCTGGCGCAGTCGGGCCGGATGGAGGAAGTGGCCCGGTGCTATGAGGAAGTCAATTCCCAGACCTTCTCCTCCGTCAGCAACGGTTCTTGATCCTTCCACTTATTGTATTTTGCTGCCCAAAACCCTGCCACTTCTATCGCAGGAGATGATGGTTCCCCCCGCTATGAGCCAAAAGGTTCTCGATGTGTGGTGCTCGAAAAGAAAATTGCAAGGCGGCAAGAAGGCAGAGAACTGAACTAAGGGCGATTGTCTGCGCAGCGCCGATATGACTGGCCAGAAAACCCATGCACAGGCTGCCGATGGGAGCCACGGCAAGATAAGACAGGGTAAACAGGCTCAGTACCCGGCCCTGCTTGCCTGCCTCCGTGATCTCGATCAACGTCGTATTGCACGCGGCCATCATGATCATGATGCCGAAACCCACCAGCCCCATCGCCATCGACGCGGCAAGGAGCGCATGGGACAGTGAAAGCAGGAACAGCCCGGTTCCGAAGATTCCCGCCCCAATTCCGATCAAGGTGGCTTGGCCTGCGGTATTTCTACGCAGACTGAAGTAAACGCCGCCAGAGACGGCGCCTACGCCAATTGAGCTCATCAGCAAGCCGAGTCCGCGTGCACCGCCTCCAAGCACGTCCTCCGCGACGATGGGCAGGAGTACCATATAGGCGCTGCCAGCAAAACTGACGCAAGCGGACAGAAGAAAGATCGAGCGCACCGCCCAAAATCCAGCGGCATAGCGCACGCCGAGGGACAAGTCCTGAAGGACAGTTCCCTGTTTGCCCGCGATCGGCTGTGGGCTCAGGCGGATGGAGAGAAACAACAAGAGGACCACGAAATGGCCCAGTCCGTTGGCAATGAAGGAAGGGCCTTCGGCGAAATGCGCCACAATCAGGCCGCCTAACAAGGGCCCCAGCATCCGCGTCCCATCATAGACCATTGCATTCAAGGCCACTCCGTTACCAATCTCCTGCCGCCGATGCAGCAACTGTGGAATAAGAATCTGGCGCATGGGCATGTCGACTCCGTTCAGGAAACCGAGCAGACAGATCAAAGAAATGACCTCCCATCCGTCAATGCGGTTGCAGTAGGCGAGCGCAGCCAGCAGAAAGGCCTGCACCATATATAGGAACTGCGTGATGGTTGCGATGCGCAACGGATTGGTCCGGTCTGCAAAGACGCCAGCCAGCGGCGAAACAACCGCGGCGGGGACGCTGCCGACAAACGCCATAACGCCCAGGACCATCGACGAGTGACTCGTCCGATAGATCAACCATAGCAGGCCGACCTGCTGGATGGAGTTGCTGAGCAGCGACAGGGTCTGCCCAACCAGGAACCGCCGAAAATTGGGCACCCGGAGCGCGGGCCACCTCAGTTTTAATTGAGGCTCTTGGTCCAGCATGGCGCTGCCACTTATACAAGATGGGCCCTGTCCTGCAATGTGAAGGGTGGGACGGTACTCTGGCTGAGCTATTGCATCAAACCTCGATTTGCCTACCCTGAAATTCATCAGGCCCGTCTTACACTGCTGGACATCTTCATCTTTCAAAAATCAGAAAGAACTCCATGACCTACCAACCCAAGCCGATTCCAACGAAAGATGTCGTTTTGAACAAGTCATTGACGGAGCTTCAGGAACTTTTGGCGAGGAATAATCACGATCATTGGGCGACTGCGCGTCTGGCCGAAGGATGGATCCACGGTCTCCAACGGGACGACAATCGCAAAACGCATCCAGGCCTCGTTCCTTACGAGGCCCTGCCGGAATCCGAAAAGGAATATGACCGTCGTACGGCCATGGAAGCCATCAGGTCTATTCTTAAACTAGGCTACAAACTGACTTTGGAAAACGGTTCCCTCACCGGTACCGGACAGGAAGTCTCATCTTCTCCGGGGGACACGGCTCAAATCATAGACCTAATGAAAAGGTCTCCGGTAAAGCTCGCACGCCTTCAACAGCTGTGGCGCAATCGGATCAAGGCACAATGGATGATCGATCCGCCCGTGCTATATCGAACAATGGGAGAGCTTGCCTGCAGGATTGGAGAGCCTTTTTTTGCCTACGACGTAGTCGGGGAAGGTTTGGACATTTTTCCCAATGACGTGAAATTGCTCCAGTTGCGAGCGTGGGCCCTGGCCCAGTGCGGGGCGACGCAGGACGCAGAGAAATTGCTCCTGAGCCTGTCCGCCGAAGGCCAAGACGCCACGGACACGATTGGGCTTCTGGGGCGTTGCTACAAGGACTTTGGACGTATGGCGCCTGAGCCCGGGCAACGGGCGGCTTACTTTCGAAAGAGCGCGGAAATCTATCAGAAGGGTTTTGCGCTCACTCAAGCCTCCTATTTGGGTCTGAATGCAGCGACATTGTTTTTACTGATTGATGAGACGACCTTGGCCCGGCAATTGGCGGGCCAGGCGATGGAGGCATGTCGCAAGGAAATGGCCGCAAGTCCAGAGGATGTCTGGCTTCATGCGACGGTCGCAGAGCTTGCTCTACTTTTAGATGAATCTGACGCGAAAAGTCTGTACAAGAAATTCCGTTCCGTTGCCGGCCCTGACTTTGGCGTCATCTTCTCGACGAGAAAACAGGCCGGACTGGTTCTGGAAAAAAAAGAACTTCCGGAAGATTTCCTGGACGAATGCCTCCGGGTGCCGCCGGTGGTGGTTTTCGCCGGGCACATGATCGATTCAGGCGCGCGGAAAACACCCCGGTTTCCCCAAAGTCTTGAACCTGTTGTCCAGGGGCAAATCAAGGACGCTGTGAAAGACTTGGATGCTGCCATTGCCTTTTCGTCCGCCGCTTGCGGAAGCGACATCCTGTTTCTTGAGGCCATGCTGGCGCGGGATAAGGAATATCATTTGGTGCTGCCTCTTTTGCCGGAGCTTTTCCGGAAATTGAGCGTCGTGAAAATTGGCGGGGAAAGTTGGGGAGAGCGATTCGACAAGGTTTTGGCTGGCGCGGCAAGTGTGACTGTGGCCAACCCGCAGGACAAATCTCTCAGCCCTGCATCGCTTGATTTTGGCAATCAACTTGTCTACGGAATGGCCAAAATCAGGGCTAGGACGATCGGGACAACGCTGAAGACGATGGCCGTTTGGAATGAGAAGCCCGGTGACGGGCAGGGCGGAACGGCTATATCCGTCAAGACATGGAAGTCCCGCGGCGAGGATGTCCTGGTCCTAAACCCTTTTCCGCAATCGAAGGATGTTGTCGCAGAGGCACGGCCAACAGTACCGACGTCCGTGGAAACCGAGGTCCGGGGACTTCTTTTTGCCGACATCGTCGGCTATAGCAAGCTCACCGAAGACGACATTCCACTTTACGTAAAATATTTCCTTGGCGATCTGGGCAAGCTCCTTGATCAGTCGCCTTACCGGCCCCTGACCAAAAACACCTGGGGAGACGCCCTCTATTTTGTCTTTGAGAACGTCCGGGACGCGGGTCTCCTCGCGCTTGAAATCCAGAAATTTGTTTGCGCCCCGGGCAAATGGACCGGGCACGGTCTTTCCAAGGACCTGAGTCTGCGCATTGCATTGCACGCCGGGCCGGTCTATCCGATTTTTGACGGCGTTACAGGCCATAAAAGTTATTGCGGCGCCCACGTCAACCGCGCGGCGCGGATTGAGCCGATTACCCAGGAGGGACAGGTCTTTGTCAGCGAACAGTTCGCCGCTCTCGTTGAGGCAGAGGGAATAACTGATTTCCGCTGTGATTACGTCGGGGAAAAGGACCTGCCCAAAAAATCAGGCAAGGTCAGGGCCCACATCTTGCGTGCCGCTCGATAAAGTATCGCATGCAACCGCAAGTCCAGTTGACGCCTGCCTTGCAAATCGGGTTTTCCGGGCACCGGGTGCTCTCGGACGAGAAATTGTGCCGCACGGCCATCCTCAAGGTGCTGGCCGAATGGAAGACAAAGATGCCGGGTGGAATTTCCGGGCTTTCTTCACTAGCAGCGGGGGGAGACCTCCTTTTTGCAGAGGCCTGTTTTGAATTGGGTATCCCCTTGAGGGTGCTCCTACCGCTGCCCATGACCGGGTTTCGTGAGGATTTTGATGCGACCACTTGGGGCCTCGTGGAGAGGGCCCTTGAACGCGTCTCATCTTTCGAAATCGTAGATGGAGGAACGGAGCGTCCCGGCTGCTATTACGAGTGTGGTCTGGAGACTCTTCACCAATGCGGCCTGATCATCGTCTTGTGGAACGGTCGGCCGGCGCGAGGGCCGGGAGGCACGGGAGAGATGGCCAATCAGGGCAAAAATCTGGGCATACCCACGATCTGGATCCACAGTGAAACAGGCGAAATCACGCAATGGAACACGGATGGGTCGTGCCCGCTCGATCCCGAATTGAGGCTGCTCAACAACTTGCCCGATGGCGAAGTGAAGGTAGGCGTCACCCCGAAGGAACAGGCCCTCGCTTGGTTTGAGAAGCTCGATGAAAATGCGAACCAAGTAGCGCCGCAATTCCGCAAAATTACTGCAATTCCGATTTTATGTGCCGGGGCGGGTGCCCTGCTGACCACGGCCGCTTATAGTTTTAAGAGAGAAGCTAGCGTGTTATTTGGTCTCAGCGCTCTCTTGGGACTTGCGGCAACTTTTGTTCCAGGGTGGTTAAAAGGAAGAGAAAAACAGGAGGGTTGGGCCAAAACACGTGCTGCTGCAGAAATTTCCCGCTCCTTCGTCGCGCTTTGGAACGTGCCTGCGCGTTATAGTGTGATGGACAAGTCAGGTGTACCTGAGCTTGAAGGCATGCTCAATGCCCTCAACCACCTCAAGATGCTCGAGGGTTTCAGGCAACTGAAGGATAATTCTTTTCAGTTTAAAATGGAGTACCTGAAGGAAAGAGTCCACGGCCAGGCCGCTTATTTTTCCCGTCAGACTGAACGCGCTGTTCGGGCCATGTCACGCGCGCTTGCCGTCATCCGGTACGCCGTGTTTTTTGCGATTGGTGGAAATCTTTTCATGGTCGTGTCGCAACTCCTTCATTTGTTGCCTGCAGGGGCTTGGATGATCTGGTTGGGACTGGCCATAGTCCTGGCCTTTCAAATAGCAGCCGGGGCGGGCGCCCTGATTGTGATCAACGACTATGCGCGACGCCAGCGACGCTATCTCGAAATGCGCCGCCTCATTCTCAATTATGCCACCCAGTTGGAGCAGGCCCAAACTTGGGCCAGCATCCTGCGAATTGTCACGTTGGTGGAAAAGACGCTGCTCACTGAGGTGCTCGAATGGCGGGCCTTGTTTAGAAACCAAAAATTTGGAAAGTGAAGTTACAAAGGATGAGGTATCATCCGGCAGCCATACGGATTCACCTCCACCTTTCAAAGTGCGATTTAGTTGCGGTCGAACTTAATGGCCTGCGACATCACTTCCGATTCAAACTCCAAACAAGCCGCTTTTTTTCAAACGGGACCAGGCAGTCCGGCCCAGAATGAGGGGCTCGTTGAAACCTCGGAGCTTCAGGCGGGTTTCGTCGCGGGAAATCTGGTCGGCGGTGACGATGCGTTCGAGGTTCAAAATCAGGGAGCGGTCCACCCGCAGGAAGGGAGGGCTGGGGAGGGCGGATTCGTAGCTGCCGAGGGGCTGGCAGATGAGGAGCGGTGGTTGGGTTTCGATGAAAAAGCGGGTAAAGTCCCCGTCTGCCTTGAGGAGGATCACATCGGTCAGTGAGGCGACGGTTGTCCAACCGGGGGTGTGGAGGCAGAGTTTGTCATTGGGACGGTAGACCTGCGTTTCCTTTCCGGGACCGGTTTCTTCGCCGAGCCGCGCGAGGGCCTGCGCCAGCCTTTCGGGGCGGACGGGCTTGAGGAGGTAGTCGACGGCGTGGACTTCAAAAGCTTTGACGGCGTGTCTGGCATGCGCGGTAACAAAGACCGTCCTGGGCGTTCGTTCGAGTTTTTCGAGGAGTTGGAAACCATCGGCGCCAGGTAGTTGAATGTCCAGGAAGATGGCGTCGGGCTTGTGTTCCTGGATCACTTTTTGGGCCTGCGCGATGTTTTCCGCCTCGGCCACGATTTCGACTTTGGGATGTTTGCCCAAGAGCTGGCGCATGGATTGGCGGGCGAGATGTTCGTCATCGACAAGGATCACGCGAAGCATGGATCTCCTTCCAGTTCGAGCCGGGCCCGGATTTCCTCGCCGCTTTGTTCCAAGATGAAACGGTTGCGCCTGGGATAGTGAAGTTCCAGCCGGCGGCGGAGAGTCTCGAGACCGACCCCTTCGTGGATAGCTGAGCCGAGCCGGCCAAGGTGGCGGACTTCTATGACCAGAAGATTTTGATCGAGCGAGGCGGAGATATTCAATTCCCAGGAGGCCAGGTCCTGCTGGAAGCCGTGTTTGATCGCGTTCTCGATCATGGGCTGAAGAAGAAAGCTGGGGACGGTTTTTCTCCGGGCGGAGGGATCGGCCTTGATGTCGACTTTCAGGCGCTCGCCGAAGCGGGCCTGCTCGATCCTGAGATAGGCGATCATGGCGTCGAGTTCGGTGGAGAGAGGGGAAGCCATGCGGTGACGCTGTTCGAGGGAGTAGCGGAGGTAGTCGGAAAGTTCGTGGACCATTTGCAGGGCCACATTGGGGTGGACGGAGATTTCGGCGCTGATGCCGTTGAGCGAGTTAAAGAGGAAATGGGGATCGAGCTGGGAACGGAGCAGCTGCAGTTCCATGCGCTGGGCTTCCTCGGTGGCTTTTTTGGCCCGTTCCTGTTCGCTCTGGGCCTTGGCCCGCATGCGCAGGCCAAAAAAGACGAGGCTCCAGGTCAGATAAATGAAGGTCGTGAAGGTGATGCGAAGGAGCCATTCCTCCCTTTGGGTCCAGCCCGGTGTCCACCATTCGGCCTGCTTGATGACCATAAGAGAAATGGAGGTCTGGAGCAGGCCGGCGGCGAAGCTGAGGACGACCATCCAGACGGCGGTGCGGAACCCGAAGGGATCGCTCAGATCCGGTCTCCGATAGACCAGGTAGATCAGGCTGGAAATGAGGAAACCTAGGGGTTCCATCAGGAGGGTCAGCCGCACGGCCCGGCTGGTATCCTGGAGAAAAGCAAAGCGGATGGTGAACTCGGCCACGGCGAGAATGGCCCAGATGGAAAGGTTGAACTTCCAGAAGGAAAAAGTCGGATGGGATGAAGTGCGGGCGTGCACGGGTCCATTCTGTGGGTAACGAAAACCGGGTCAATATTCAAACCGCGGCGTCAAGCCGCTTTCAACGAGTATTTGGGCAGCTTCATCGAGTCCCCCAAGACAATTGCCTTTTCGAGAGGAAAATGGGGACATGAAATCATTTGTTATCGGTTTAATGCTGTTTCTCTGGACGGTGGCGATGGCCTGCGCGCAGGTGAATGTCACCTTCAAGAAGAGCAGTGATTGGGGCACCGGATTCACCGGCGAAATGACGCTGACGAATAGCGGAACGAAAGACGTGATGGACTGGACTCTCGTGTTCAATCTGCCGCAGGGAATCACCAATATCTGGGGAGGGACGATCGCCTCCCATTCCGGCTCGAAGTACACGGTCCAGCCGGAAAGTTGGAACAAAACCATACACGCCAACGGGGGCAGCATCACGGTGGGCTTCAATGCGAGTCCGGGGAATTCCTCGGGGCCGACAGGTGCGACACTTACGCCAGTTTACGCCGGGACGACGACTCCCACGACTCCATCTACCCCAACGACTCCGACCACGCCGGTCCCCGGAATGGCCGATGCTACGGTTCGCGTGAGTGATGTGACTATCACGTATAAAGTGGTGAACGACTGGAAGAGCGGTTTCCAAGCGGATGTGACGATCAAGAATGAGACCAGTTTCATCCTGAAAAACTGGGCGATTTCCTTCCAGCCCGGACGAAGCATTGCCTCCATTTGGAACGCGCGGGTCGTGAGTGAATCGGGTGGAGTCGATGTGATCGACGCAGCGACCTTTGCCTGGAACAAGGACATTCCAGCCAACGGCAGTGTCAATTTCGGTTTCAACGGCACTCCCGGAAACCTGACGTTACCTCCCACGAATTTCACCTTCACGGGGCAGGAATCGACCGCATCGTCGACTCCAACAAATCCTACCACGCCTCCGACCAACCCGGCCCCGCCGACCAATCCGACGACCCCTCCCATCACGCCGCCGTCGGGTACACCCTACATCAACTATGGGGAGGCCCTGCAGAAATCCCTTTTCTTTTATGACGCCCAAAGATCGGGAGTGATGCCCCAGAATTTCCGGATCAACTGGAAAGGCGATTCCGCCCTGAACGATGGCAAGGACGTCGGTGTGGATCTGACTGGTGGATTCTATGACGCGGGAGACCATGTGAAATTCGGCCTGCCCATGATGAGCACCATTACCCTGCTGTGCTGGGGAGGAATCGAGTACAAGGACGGATACGTTGCTTCCAATCAATGGCAGTCCTTCCTCTCGGTAGTTCGCTGGGGAACCGACTGGATCATCAAGGCGCACCCAAGCGCCAACGTGCTGTACGGCCAAGTCGGAACCGGTGATCTGGACCACTCCTTCTGGGGGCCGGCGGAAGTCATGCCGATGGCGCGCCCGGCCTTTGCGGTCACGGCCCAGAAACCAGGCACGGAACTGGCGGGAGAGGGAGCGGCGGCCATGGCAGCGGCGTCCATTCTTTTTGCCAAGGATGATCCGGCTTACTCAAAGGTCCTGCTTACCCATGCGAAGCAGCTCTTTGACTTCGCGGACCAATATCGCGGCACGTATGTGAATTCGATCACGGATGCCCGCAATTACTATAACTCCTACTCGGGTTACAACGACGAGTTGGTCTGGTCCGCAGCCTGGCTCTATCGGGCCACGAACGACCCGGCCTATCTCGTGAAAGCGGAGAACTATTATAACCAGTATTATAATAACGCCACGCTGCACTGGACCCATAGCTGGGATGACAAGAGCTATGGTGCCAGTGTGTTGCTGGCGGAACTGACCAAGAAAGCGGTTTATAAAACCGCGACGGAGAAGTGGCTGAACTATTGGTCAGTGGGTGACAATGGCTCCCGCATTGCCACTACTCCGGGCGGCTTGGGCTTTCTAGACCAGTGGGGCTCGCTCCGTTATGCCACGACCACGGCTTTCCTGGCCTATGTGTACAGCGACACGGTGGGCGATGTGGGAACAAGATACCAGGACTTCGCCCGGAGGCAGATTGATTACGCTCTCGGCAGCAATCCAGCCGGACACAGTTATGTGGTGGGTTACGGCGTGAATCCGCCGAAGAACCCGCATCATCGCACGGCGCACGGATCCTGGTCGAATAACATCGCGAATCCGGTGAACAACCGTCACACGCTCTACGGGGCGCTGGTGGGAGGTCCTTCCTCCGCCAGCGATACGGCGTATGCGGATGACCGGACGAACTATGTCACCAATGAAGTAGCACTTGACTATAACGCCGGCTTCACCGGAGCGTTGGCCCGTCTGGAAAAGACAAACGGAGGCACACCTCTGGCCAATTTCCCCGTGGCGGAAACGCCGGATGACGAATTCTTTGTCGAGGCCGCGATCAACCAGTCGGGCGCGGGATACACCGAAATCCGCGCCTTGCTCAACAACCGCTCGGCCTTCCCGGCCACTGGGGCAACGGACTTGTCCTTCCACTATTACGTGAACCTGACGGAGACGATCGCCGCCGGTTACACGCCAGCGCAGATCAAGGTTACGGTGAACTACAGCCAGGGGGCGAACGTGTCTCAATTGAAGGTCTATGATGCGGCGAGGAAGATCTACTATGTGGATGTGGACTTCACGGGAACGCTGATCACTCCCGGAAGCAGCAACACCTACTGGAAGGAAGTCCAGTTCCGCATGAGCCTCCCAAGCGGGGCGCCCGCCAGCGCGTGGAATCCGGCGAATGACTTCTCCTACACAGGCCTGACCAGTGGAGGGGCCAACGTGCAGAAAACCACCAAGATCCCGGTCTTCACGGCAGGAGAGCTCCTGACCGGAAGTCTTCCATAAAATCACGGGCGGAAGTTGCTTCCTTCTCCTGAACATTCCCTCTTCGGTTCGTTGACAGCGATGGCCGGGGAGGGATTTCGTTTGGAGAGCGACGTTGCCTCGCGTGGAGATTTTTAGAACGGGAGGCTTCCCAACCGGCTTGAAAAAAAGAGAATGTCTCTTGTATGGGCGGGTGGATGCAAAATAAATTGTGCCCCCTGTTGCAACAATTGCTTTCTCGCGTGAATTTTTTCCTAAAGAAAACCCGCCCCGAGGAAATGCCGGGCTTGGGTGACAGGTCCCTGCTTTTTCTCCATATTCCCAAAACTGCGGGAAGTTCCTTCAGGGATTTGCTTCGAAGACGTTTTTTGCCGGAAAGCGTTTTGTCACTTGATGAGGAGAGGATAAAATCAATCGACGAAGTTCTGCCCATTCTTAATCGTTACCGCCTTGTCCAAGGGCATCTTCCCTATGAATCTGTCAATCATTTCGCAAAGCGCCCTTTCGTTTTTACGATATTGCGGGACCCGATTGATCGGGCGATTTCTACGTTCTACTTTATGAAGCGGCGGGTTTCCCTGCTCAAAACGCCAGGGAATGACGATCGGTTTAAAATCAAGCGTATCAAGGAACTTAAAAGTGTTGAGTCGATGACGCTTTTGGAATTTATCCGCCGTGAACCGCAAGCTGCGGCCCGTCGGCTCGGTAATCTGCAGGTTGAATTCCTCACCATACCTTGCCACCAGTACAAACGAGCCTTGGAACCTTCAATCTCGGAAAGAGAGCTCGCTCTGGCCAAAGAGCGCTTATCGAACTGTGACGCTTTTGGATTGGTGGAACGGCTGCCAGAGACTTCTGAATATCTTGCCTATAAGCTTCAGGCCAGGCCTTTTGATAAAATGGCCTGGCTTAATCAAACAAGATCGCGACCCAGGCTTGATCAGATCGATCCAGAAGTGAAGGCGGAACTGGAGGAATTGACTCGATACGATCGCCAGCTGTACGCGTTCGCGGCTGAATTGTTTGAGCAGCGCAGAGCGGAGATGTTACGCGAACTCCTGACGTGGCACGCCGGCCTGAGGTACGCAAAAAATGAGCCGACGCGGGAGATGGCTCCTTCGTTTATTGCCGGCACATCGCTTCCGGGCGAAGGCTGGTACGCCCCCGAAACGGACGGTACTCATTGGTATAATTGGACTGGGCCCGAAACGGATAGCTGGGTTGAGTTGGCATCCCCGGTTGGAAAAAAGTACACGCTGAAATTGGGGGTGCTTCACGCTTTAAGGCCTGAGTCCCTGACAGAACTGGAGCTCTCCGTGAATGGCGCTCGACTTTTGCATGAAACGCGTCCTCACCCACCGGGCTACATGATTTATGCGGAGGTGCCCGCAACCTTGCTTCGCGGTAAAGGTCGGAAAAACAGGATCGCCCTTCACGTTCCTCATCCAACCCGTCCCTGTGATTCCGATCCCTTGAACGATGACAGTCGGCTTCTGGGAATTTCAGTTTACCACATTGCATTGACAGCGGGCTGCTAAACGGGAATGGCTTGACTCATCCGCGGCCTTTTTTGGCGAGAAGGTGCCGGAGTGCGTTTAGATTTTCATCTATCATCCGGAAGCTTGCATCATTAATCGCAGTGGTGGGTGGTCGGCCCAGTAAGCCTTCCTCCCAGCGGAGGTGGATTGCTCTCAGATATTCCGCCGCCACGGACACATCGGGCTCCGCCCAGGTGTTTCCCTTTTTGTACGGTCCGATATCCGCTTCCAGGGCGACGGGCTGAAAGGGAACCAGCCATGAGTTTTCCGAGTTACAAAAATCCATGTTTCCTCCATAGGCGGTAACCACGACTTCCTTGCCCAGGGAAATAGCTTCTGCAATCGGTAGCCCAAATCCCTCGCAAGCATGCAGGGAAACCAAGGTATCCGCCGCCTGTAAAAGACCGATAACTTGGCTTTTGGAAAGTTGCGCATCATAGATGAAGACGTCCGGGCGCTGGGCGGCGATGTCCCGGAGTGTCCTTAACGTTTCCGGACGGTGAGAACCGTTGGTTAGTTTCACCAGTAGCAGGGTTTTCTGTGTCGGCGTGGGAAAGGCCTGCAAGTATCCCTCCAAAGTCTTAACGGGATTTTTGCGTTCTGGATGACTCAGGCAATCACAGAATGTCAAAAAAAGGCATCGCTCTTCCCGGGGAATTTCAGGAAAAGGAAAGGCGTGGGGCCGGCTCCACTCATCGGAAAGATTGAGTCCGGCTACGCGGATTGTTTTTGAGGTGTGGCGTCGAAAAACATCGGCATTGTGCTGGGAGGCGCACCAGATTTCATCCACGAGCCCGCAGGTTTGTGCGAACCCCTCGGGAGGTTGATCCATTTCCCATAGCCACATTCCCACCCGGTACTTCCGGGAAAAATTGAGCTCCGGGTGTTGGCGAAGAAAATGGGCAAAAGAATCGGCATTAATGACAGCGAGATCCACCTGCGCCTTTGGATCAGGAAGCCCGAAAGGCAGATCATAGTGTCCCTTGGCCCCGAGGTGATCGAAATTAATGACGCGATGAGGCACTCCCCAATGAGTCAACGCGCGCGTTATCGACCTCGCCGCCTCGCCCATGCCTGTATTCGCCAGGAAATAGCCATATAGATTGATCCGCAGTCCATTCTTGTTTCCTTCAGGAATTGAACCGGAATTCTCACCTCCCTGGCTCGCTGCCACGTTTGTTTGAAACGATTGCAGGGCCAATCCCCAGCGGACCAATCTTTCTGCCCAAGTGCGAGCCGCCCGTTGCTTGGGCGTCTCTTTGCTCCACCATCCAAAGGCGGGGAAACGATCGTCGAATGAATATTCCTTTCGTCCATGGAGATCAAACCATTGAGACAGGGTGGGAATGGACAATCCGCGGTCGCAGCCGATGAAGACATCCTGAAGATCAACTCTTTTTCGGTACAATTCGGCGAGATACACCGGGAGGCAGGGGGCTTCAGGATCAGGACTGCAAAAATAATCGAGTGCCTGCTGAGATAGCCCTTCCACGGGGGGATTATTATTGATAGCTGCCTGGATGGAACTCAGCCCGAGAAGCTTCTTTTTGAGGAAATCCGGGATCTCCAAGCCATCCAGTTTACCCAGGCCATAATGAATATTCCCCGTCGATTCGATGCCGTTTCGTCGTAAGCATTCGGCGTAATCGGTTAATAAAGGAATGATATCCGCAGGGACGTTGCCTGGATGAAAGCGATCCTGATGAATGGAAAGATGGAGAGGCTTTCGAAAATCGAAGCCGCTGAAATGGAAAAAGACGACCGGCTTTCCATTGCAAAGGGGAGGCGTTGCCGGGAACCCCTTTGAGGTGATCACACGCTCATGGAGGTTCCAATAAGCAATATTATAGCCCGGATCTGTCAATTGTTGGGCTCCGAAAAAAATTGGAGCAAAGTCCATCCAGCCCTGATCGACGAAGATGCCTTCGTCCAAAGCCACCCTGGAGTCGTGCTTCATCTTTGCCTTCCACCAGGCGAGAGCACTCCGTGTCATTGGAGAGTGCCTCAATGCTGCAAAGCCGAGGTTATAAAGACCCGCACTACGGATATTGTTTTCGCGGGGGTAAGCGTCATCGTCGTAAGGCCGCGTCAGGTGAGGCGTCAGCAGAATATCCGCTTCCACCAATCGTCGGCTAATTTCGGAAAGGGGCGAATACACCTTAATATCCGGATCGAGGTAAACGACGGCCTCGTAGCCTTGGTCGAAAAGCCGCTCGAACATCCACGGTTTGACGGCGGTATTGCCTTCCAGGATACTGTATTGGACAAAGAACCAATTTTTGATCGGGAGAGGCAACTCCTGTACTTGCAGGCTTCGCGCCTCATCGGCGGGAATCAGAGGCGTTTCCGACGGTAGATCCACAATGAGAAGGTACCTATCCCAATCGGGTTGATGAAGTTGCAGAGATTGGAATAGAGTCCGAACGTACGCGGCATAATTGTTTGAAGCTACGGTGAAGACAGCTGTTTTCATTTATTCAGAGGGCCCAACGATTATGAGTATTCGGAAGTTTCACCGCAAAACAATTGAACTGCAAAAGGTTAAAAACGAACAAAGGTGCCTTGGGGTGACCAAGAGCGGATAGAGCGGACGGTGTCGATAACGACGAGGAAGTCCTACCGCAAAAATCCGTACTTAACAATTGCCACAATGGCCCATACTCCATCGCGCCATCCAACTTTTTTCCCCTCTTCGTAGGTTCGACCGTAATAGGAGATACCGACTTCGTAGATTCTTAATTTACGCGGAAACCGGGCGACCTTGGCAGTAATTTCCGGCTCAAAACCAAAGCGGTTTTCCTGAATAGCGATTTTTTGGATAACTTCCCGTCGAAAAGCCTTAAACTCTGACTCCATGTCCGTCAGGTTCAAGTTGGTCGTCATGTTTGAAAGTAGGGTAAGAAAACGGTTGCCCACAGAGTGCCAGAAATAGAGCACCCGGTGGGCATCAGAGCCAAGGAAACGGGAACCGAAACGGCGTCAGCCCTCCTGCTTAGGATGGGAGCCAACAATTTGTCGTATTCATGGGGATCATACTCCAGGTCGGCATCCTGGACAATGACGATGTCGGCCAGCGTCTCCCGGAAACCGGTGCGCAGGGCCGCTCCTTTGCCTTGGTTGGTCTTGTGGTGAAAAAGCCGGATACGTTGATCGTTCGCGGCCATTTTTTCGAGAACATCACGAGTCCCATCCGACGAGCAATCATCAACAACAATAATCTCGCGTACAACTGATTGCTGAAATACGCGATGGATTATTTGCGCAACGGTAGGCTCCTCGTTGAATACAGGAATAACTACCGATAGACAGGTTTTACCAACTATTTTTTGTTCAGATACGGACAACTTATTCGTTGTAGCAGCTAGAGGCGAGGGGCTGCAATAACTTGCACACGAGTACTGGCCGAAAGGTTGTGCTCTACTTAAAGAGAGAACTTTCGAGCGCGTAAATTGCGCAAGCGTGGTAGCCAGACATCAAGGCCTAGGGCTGCATGCGAACGTTGACGGAGTCGAGGAGGGTCCCGGTAATTTCCGCCAGCTGGACAAACGAATTGTTGAGGTCGGCTTCGGCGGCGCGTTCGCGGGCTAAGGCCTCGGTGTAGTCGCGATGGAACTTGAGAACATCCAAATCGGTGCTCAGGCCCTTCTCCAGCCGAGTCTCCTCCTGATCGAAGCTGTTTTTGGCGGTCTTGGCGAATATGCGCATGGCGTTCAGGCGGTCCTGGTTGGCGTGGATCGTGGCGACCAGCTTGCGAATGAGGAGGTCTGTGTTGAGTTCAACCTGTTTCAAGGCCAGCAGTGCCTGGGCCTTGCGGGCGACGATCTCCTGGTACTTGCCTTCAGCTTCATTGTTACCGATCGGGATGGAAAACAGCGCGCCCACCGTCCATTGCGGTCCTTGGGGAACGACTTCCTTGTAGTACGAATTGGCAAAGGTCGCGGAAAGTCCGTTCACGCCGTAGGTGCCCTTCAGGTCGAGTTGGGGCCATTTCTGGTTTTCCGCATAGACCAGCTTGATTTTCTCCTGTTCGACCTTCGACCTCGCCACGAGATACTTGGGCCGGTGCGTCAGGGCCACGACGAGCAATTCTTCCACGCTTTGATTCAGCTGCGGCTTGCCCATCGGCGTGATTGGATCATAAACAAATTGTCCGATCTCGGGCTGCGTGGAGATGAGGGATTGCAGAATGGCTTCCTGGTTGATCAGTTCGATTTGTGCCTTGGTATAGTCCTCAATGATTTCCGCGAGGCTTGATTCGGCGCGATTTAGTTCCCTCGAGGAGATCTGGCCCTTTTCGAGGCTCTTGATGCGCCCCTCGACCAGTTTGACGCCAAGTTCTTTGTCCTGCTTCTTGGCTTCGAGTTCTTCGGTGAGATACGAGAGCTGGTTGTAGGACTGCAGGACCTGCGACACGGTGGCGAGCATCTGGTCCTGAAGCTCATAGCGGCTCACCAGCTTGTTAATCACGGCCACGCGGATCTCGGCCAGGTTGACGTCGGTGCCGAATCCGCGCAGCAGGGGCTGGTCGATGGTGATTCCGGTGAAACTCTGGTACTGGGGAGAAAACAGCGACAGGGGGCTGGTCTGCGTCAGAGTATTGGAGAGGACGTCCATCTGCGTCTTCAACTCATACTGGGTGCCGGTGGGAAGTTTTCCGTTCAGAGAGAGCTTCAGATGCTCATTGCTTTCCTCGAAAATCGGGACTTGGCCATTCAAGATCTGTTGCGGCGTCCCCCCCGTGGCAACAAAGTCCTGGGTGTTTTGCGGGTCGTTGATCTTCTCGTAACTTCCTTCGGCGTGGAAGGTCGGGTCGAAGGCCCCGCGGGCCTGTCGGATATTGGCCTGCGCGGCCTTGACTTCGTAGGTCTTGATCTGGATGTCGTAATTCAAGCCGAGGCTCTTGGCCAAGGCTTGGGTTTGCGTCAACGTCCGGGTCTTGAGCTCCGGGCCCGACGACTGGAGCAGACTCTTGAGGTCGGCTTCTGCTTGGGAGGGAGAGACATTGTTAGCTCCGGGAGGCAGAACTGAATCGCCGGAAGCATTCCCATTTGCCGGTGTGGAGGTTGTGTCAGTGCCAATGGACGAACCCGAGGGCACTTGGGTCGCCAGGTTGGAGGAAGGACCATTGGTCGAAGGCGAATTAGTCGAGTTCGAGCCCGAGTAAAGCAGCTGATTTTGATCCTGAATCCGCTGGTCTCGATCAGACCGGTTTTGCATGGCGCGGGTCGAATTGGGCACGGTCCGAAAAGGCGAGGTCTGGGCCATCGACGCCAGGTTGCTGAATACCAAAAGAACCACAAAAAACGACAATGCGGAGAAAAGGAGCAAACGCAGGAACCTTTTCGGGCGAAGCAAGTGAGAGTTAGAGGGAGTTGGCACGTGATTAAGGGGGGCAGACAAAGTCGGCGACGGTTTTCTCAGATGTTTGAACAGTTGTCTACGAGTATCTCGTCCACGTTTATTTTCTGCAGCGTTACTTAAACCATTAAATGAATGAAGAGCGGCCGGAGAAGGTAAGGTTCTCGTCCAGCCACGTATCATTCTTGAGCGTCCTGAGTCGTACCAGCTTGCCGGCCCGCTCTGTACGCTGCTGCGCGCGGAGAAAAGCCTGGCGAATGGCGGCTCGGGAGGCGGGAAGGGTGGGAAAGTTTTCCTGAAGGTACGTCGCCATCGCCTTGAGAGGGCGATTCTTGACGAGCAGCTCATCCTCAAGGCTGAGGATGAAACGGAAACTTCCCGGATCGCCCTGGCGCCCGGCCCGACCGATTAATTGGCGATCAATCCGTCCGGAGTCATTGCGTTCGGAGACGATCACATGCAACCCACCCCGGTCGGCCACTCCAAGGCCCAATTTGATGTCGGTGCCGCGCCCGGCCATGTTGGTGGTAATGGTCACTTGGGCGGCTTCACCGGCATGGCTCACCACCTGGGCCTCCTCGGCATGCAAGACGGCATTGAGGAGGCGGAAGGGGATGTCCATCTTCCGAAAAATGGCGGCCAGTTCCTCGCTGGCCTGAATGGAGCGGGTGCCAATCAGGATAGGTCGACCTCGTGCGCGGAGATCCTGTACTTCGGAAGCGATGAAATCCCATTTTTCCTGGCGCGTCCGGAAAACTACTTCCGGTTCCTCGCGGCGAAGGCTCAGACGATGAGTGGGGATCGAGACGGTGGGGAGATGATAGTTGAACCAGAATTCTGACGATGCCTCACGCACTGTGCCCGAAAGGCCCGAGAGGTGGGGGTAACAGCGAAAAAAGCGTTGAAAGCTCAGCGAGGCCAGCGATTCATTGGCCGGGGTGATCGGGATCTTTTCCTTCGCCTCGACTGCCTGGTGAATGCCGGCCTGCCAGGTTCGGTCCGGCATGATGCGCCCGGTGAATTCGTCGATGATTTCGATTTTGTCGTCCTGGACCACGTAATGAATGTCGCGATGGTACAATTCCCGCGCCATCAATGCGAGCCGGATTGCCTCGCGAAACCGTTCCGTGCTCCTCCACCAGGGAGGAAACTGGCTGGTGAGGGGAAGCAGGCGCTCGAAAACCGGTTCGGGAACATGGACGTCGCGGAACCGTTGATTGACTTCATAGTCCCGTCCGGGTTCAAGTTTCTCGCAAATCTGCCGGGCGAGGTTCATCGCCAGTTCCAACTGGGGGTCGCCGACCGGCTTGCTGATGATGAGAGGCGTAATGGCTTCGTCGACGAGGACGCTGTCTGCTTCGTCGACAATGCCGAAGTGGAGTCCCCGCAAGACAAGGTTACTTTGGTGATTGGGCAGGCCGCCCAATCGCCGGATGAGCTGGCGGGTCGGGTCCTGGATGCGGCCGACTTTCAATTTGTCGCGCAGAAAATCGGCCAGTACTTCCTTGGGTGTGGTGTAGGTGATGTCGGCGGCATAGCCGCGGGCCCTGGCATCGGGTTCCTTCGCGCCGATCACGCAATCCGAGCGCAGACCGAAAAAACGATAGAGAGGGGCCAGTTCTTTCGAGTCGCGCTCGGCCAGGTAATCATTGGAAGTGATGACATGGCTGGGCAGTCGCGTGAGCCCCATCAAGGTCGCGGCGAGGGAGATGCTCAAGGATTTGCCTTCCCCGGTCGCCATTTCCGCGAGGTAGCCGTCAAAGAGGGCCGAGGCCCCCTGCAACTGGACATGGTACGGCCTCATGCCCAGGGTTCGTTGCGCGGCCAGGGAAGTGCATGCCAGCCCCGCGACCAGCGCTTCTTCCGGAAAGAGTTTTCGCAAAAGAAGCGGCGCGACCCGGGTCGCTTCGGCAACGATCTCGGCATCGGTGCGACCGGACCATTCGTCCACAACCTCCTGGATTCTCTCTGCGCGTTTCACCAGGCGCTCTCGATTCTGCCGCCAATTTTTCCAGCGTCCTTCCAGGGCAAAGGAAAAGGCATCGAGCCCCTGCGGCAGGGTGCGCTCCTCCCGGATCTTGAGGCGCCGGTAATTGTCGGAAGCGGCGGCTTTCATCGGATTTTTTCCTGGAAGAGTTGGCGGAACCGCCGGATGCCCTGCGTCAGCAACGGTTCCCATGGCGCATTGAAACGGATGACCCCGGTACGCCTCTGCACGAGGCAGGCCCGGGTGGACGGATCGAGTTCCGCATAGACCTCGAAGAATGGTTTCTTGGCTGTCAGACCGGTGTTATCATCCTTCACGACGTCAATGTCGCCGCCTGCTGTCCAGCCGAGTGCGGCCGAGGGCAGCAGGCGTTGCTGCGAGGGGATGATGCGGATGTTGTCGGCCTTGATGGCCACATCGCTTTGCCCATGGAGTCGGACTTGCGCGGAATGGAGCGGTCCGGCGAAAAGGTCGGCGGCCCGGTCTTGTTCCACGACGGCGGCGAAGCGAAAGCGCCCCGGCTGGACGACTTCGCCAATCGCGGTTCCGCGCGGCAACCAGCAACCGATCCGCCCTGGCAACTCGGGAGCGACCCAGATGCCATCGACCGGGGCGCGGATCTCGAAATTTCGCTGGTCTTTCAGGAGCGCGGAGAGGTTGTCCCGCGCGGAGACCAGTTGCAAGCGGGCCGCTTTGGCCGCGACCAGGGAGTTGTCGGCCATGTTGTTGACGGTCACTTCCCCGGCGCGCACCTGGGCTTGTGCCTCCTGGATGCGCAAGTCCATGAGCGGGTCATTCAACCGCACGAGAACGTCGCCGACGTGAACCGGCGAACCCGGGGGTACAACTACTGCCTGGAGATAGCCATGGGCTTCCGTGTAGATGTCACGCGCGACATCCGTCTGGACGACTCCATTGGCCCGGAAATGATGCGGCATAGGGACCAGCGCCAGGAAGAGCAGGACAACCGCAAGACTGCCGGAGCAAATCGCGATGGCGCGTGGACGACAGCGGTCGAGTACTGGGTCCTGGGCCAGGTAGCGGATTGTTTTGACCAGAGGAATGGCGATCCAGAGCGTGATGACGATAAGGGCCAATACCAGGCCGAGTCCCAGGAATTGATCAGCCAGGACAAAGAAAATCGACCAGATCAGGAAGACGCGGTAGATGCCACTCGCCACGCCATAAATCCAGAGGAGGTGTCCCTCCGCCGGGGACTGGGCCGGGCTCAGGCTCTGCCGGATTCCGAACACATAACGTTCGAGCAGATACTTGAGCTGGAGCAGCGAGCGCTGGCCGAGATTGGGAATTTCCATCCAGTCGCTGAAAATGTAATAACCATCGAAGCGCAGGAGCGGATTGATATTGAAAAGCAGAGTGGTGATCGAGGAGAGCGCCATGATGTTATAAGCCAGCGCATTGAGTGGCCCCGTCGAGGTGGAGACCCAGAAGAAAGTCGCCAGCGCCGCGAGGAAAAATTCGAAGAGCATTCCCGCGCCCCCAACCAGCATCCGTTGATAACGCCGGGAGAAAGTCCAACTGCTCGAGACGTCCATGAAGGGCAGGGGAGTGAAGATCAACAGCATCATGCCGAGCGAACGGACTTCGCCGCCAAAGAAACGGCAGACCAGGCCGTGGCCCAGTTCGTGCCAGCATTTTGTGATCACGGCGGCGACATAAACCAGGAAGATGTTCGATGGCGCGAAGAGGCCGTTGGATTGATCGGCGATCTCCCGCCAGTGTTCCGCCACTATTTTCAGCGCCGCCAGGATGGTGATCGACCATAGGATGATGCCGAAGCGGGAAAAGACCGGCTTGAACCACGGCAGCAGCGCATCGAGCAGCGGCGAGGGATCGACGAGGTGGGTCCGATAAAAGAGAAAATTGATCAGCTTGCCCTGGAACTCCTTGCCTTCGGTTTTTTGCTGGCGCCGGAAACTCATGGTCGCGTCGGGCGGAAGATCGGAGGAAAGCAGGTTCAGCCGCGTCAGTTGCGCAAGCAGTTGAATGACTTCCTGCTGTGTCGGTGCATCGTCCGGATAGAGTTGAAGGCATTCGCGCCAGATGTGTTCAATCGTGCGGTTGAGACGGAGACGGCACGCAAAGAAATAAGCAGCCGGGGAAATGCGCGCGAACTGGCTGCTGAGTGGGTCCCGCACGATATACCAGAGATGGCCGCGGAACCGGTGCCGCCGGATTTCGGCCTCAGGATGAAGCTGGGCGCGGCTTTTCGCCACGCGGTGCCAGGCTTCGCTAAAGAGGGACTCGCTCATGTTGCTTCCGATTTCAGATCCAAAGCTTGAGCCGGAGGAAATCGACCACGCGATGGGTCAGGATGAACCACAGATTGGAATAGCCCGCGTTGATTTTGATCACGCCCGTCATGCCGGGGCGCCACCAACTCGGGGGTTCTCCGTTCAACAGACAGCGGACCTTGAAGACATTTCCCTTGTTCAACGCCATGGCCGCCGGTTCGACGCGGCTGACGGTGACGGGGAAAACATCCGCGGGCCGGCTTTCGAGGCGTACCTCACCCGTCGATCCATCATGGACATCCTGGATTTCCTGTTCGGGAATCTGCGCTTCAACGTAGAGATCTTTCAGGAGCGCGACTTTCATCAGGACGTCGCCCATTTTCACCGGGCTTCCGATCTTGTCCCGGAGTTCCCCCTCCACAATGACGCCCGCCAGCGGACTGCGTAGTTCTGAGTGGGCCAGGCTGAATCGGATCTGTTGCAACTCCGAGTGGGCCTGGTCGGCCTGCGCCTGGTAGACGTGCATCTGGGTGACATCGTCCGCGCCCTCTGCCACGAGGGCCTGGCTTTGGTAATGCTGGGTATTCGCGGTCGATTCCGATTCCTTCAGTTTCAGTTCGGTCGGATCGAGTGCCACCAGCACCACGTCCTTGGCCACATTGTCGCCAGGTTGCGCATGGACTTCCTTGATGAAGCCATCAAATGGAGCGGGCATGTTGACCAGGGTGTCGGCTTTGAGGATCAGATCGCCTGTCACACGGTACGGAAAGGGAATCAGGAAAAGGATGATCGCCAGGAGACTTCCAACGATGGCGGAGAACTTGATCCAGGTATGATGCGGGCCGAGCGCCATGGCGAGCCAGTCCCGCCATTGCATGAAATACTGGCGCCACCATTGACGGCCATAACGGTCCAGGTCGACGAGGCGGCGCGTGGAGAGATCGATCATCAGGCGCAACGCATCGATGTCCGCCGAGCTGAACGGACGGTCCTCGCGAATCAACGTCACCACACCGACCGGCTTCTGCTGCAGACGCAAGGGCAGGGAGCAAATGGCATGGACGGAATAATGTTTGGCGTATTTTTCATGCTCCCGAGTGATGACCGGCTCCTCGCGGGACGTGGGCCATTGAATGTCATCGTCCTGGTCGACCGCTTCCTGCATGGCGACCTCCAGGTCGCGCATGGTCTGGAGCCGACGGTTGAATTGGCTCGTGTCGCTGATCGCCACCGTCTCAACAAAGTCGTCTCGCACATAGGCGAGCGCGACCCGGCTGGCCTTGAAGTGGAAAGCCAGTTCGTTGCAAAAGGTCATCGCTGCCGGTTCATGGCGCGTTTCCTGGTTCAGCTGGGAGACCAGTTCCAGGGCGGCAATGAGCGGCCCCTGGGTTTTAAGTGGAGACATCGGAAGCGCCATAAGTTCGGAAAATCAATGATCTTGATTATTGATGTATGTTGTCAATGAGTGAAGTTACGGGTACGTCTAGCATAGTCATGTTTTCCAGAATACTCTTGGCTTTTATTGCGTTGACCGTTCTGTCCGCCGTTCGGGCCGATTCCCCCGGTGATGCTTTGACCAACACGCTCGGTATGTCGTTTCACCGTGTGCCGGGAACCCAGACTTTGCTTTGTCTTTGGCCGACCCGCGTCGAAGATTATCGGGTCTTCGTCAAGGCGACGGGACGCAAGTGGCTCGACCCCGGTTTTCCCCAGGGAGACACCCATCCGGCTGTATGCGTGACATGGGAGGACGCGAAAGCCTTCGCGAATTGGCTGACCCAAAAGGAACTGGCGGAAGGAAAATTGCCCAAGGGATGGTCCTACCGGTTGCCCCTGGAGACCGAGTGGAATATCGCCATCGGTCTTCCTGCCGCCACTTTGGGCGATGAAAATACCGTGCAGATTTTCCCGTGGGGCAAGCAGTGGCCGCCGCCACCCGGTGCGGGCAATTACAGTCCCGATTTGCAGGTCGATTCGTTCCGCTATACCTCTCCCGTCGGCAGCTTCAAGCCGAACGCCCTTGGGTTTTTCGACATGGGTGGCAATGTGTGGCAATGGTGCGAGGACTACTTTGACCGCTCCGCCGATTATCGCGTTCTGCGCGGTGCTTCCTGGAGAATGCGCGATCCCGATGACCTGCTCAGTTCCAAGCGCATCGGCAACAAGCCTGACATGTGCCTGACGGTCTACGGCTTTCGCCTCGCGCTCGAGGCGCCGGCCGGGGAGCCGACGGTGACGACGCCCGCCACCAATAGCGCCCCGGTCGCGCACCCTTAGCTCGCCGCGCCGGTCTTGCGCGCGTAGTTCTGGACGCCCTGCAACAAAGAGGACAGGAAGATCGCCAGCGTGATCAGGGAACCGAACTGCTCGGCTTTCGACAGCACGATTTTTTCCCCGACTTTGACCGTGCGGGTGTTGTCGGAAATCTTGCGGCTCAGGTTGAATGATTCATTGTTGGGTCCGGGATTCTGCACCAGGGTCACCGAGCGGATTTTCAGCGTGATCTCCGGCTGGTTTCCGGTTTCCTCCAAGGTCAGCACGCCATCCTTCACGAGGAGTGCGCGGGTGACTTCCATAAGGGAGATGACATGCTCCTGCACTTCGCTGGTCAGGCCGTACTTCGAATTCAGCACATCAAATTTCTTGGCAATGGGGAGCTGCACAAATTCCTGGCGGTCCGTCGTGGTGATTGCCTGAAGCTTCGCGGAGTCGTTGCTGTTGGCGGCCTTAAAATCGCACAGGGCGCAGATGGTGCGGCTGTCTTCCATGAGCGGAACGACGGAACCAAGAGCTTCGGAAAGGATATGCTTGAGGACCCAACCCTCGGTGGCGTCCTTGGCCTTTTCAAAACTCATGCGGACCTTGTTCTTCGGCATGATGACGAGTTGATTGGCGAATTCGTCGTAATCCTGCTCGCTCGCCTTGCGAAAACTGGAAAGACTGAAGATGAGCAGATCGAAAAGTTTCTGGTAGTGATCAAGGTACCGGTCCGCAACATCATTCAAACTGATGGTGGTGTTTTGGGCAGGGGTCACAGCGGGGGCTGCCGTTTTGGCAGACTTCACAGACTTTTCAGATGAATCCATGTATGTAGCTAAGCTCCAAGTCACTGGCTTCGTCAACTATTTAGGACAAAAACATTAGGTTGGTTAATTACGTTGCTGTAAAAAAGTACACACAGTCCCTTATTTTCTTGTTACGGGAACTTTCTGACCTACGATACCTTTTAATGGCGACCGGAATAGTGACTCTGGGGCGGAAAAAAGCGAAGCGCTTTTGGGGTGCAAACCATCTTCGAGATGAGTATCGGCCATTGCCCCGGTCCCTTCGTTATAACGTTGAATCCCTCGAGCCAAGGTACCTCCTCAGCGCCGTCGCCCTGACCAATGCCACCAATGATGGGACCAAGGCTGTTGATACCAGTTATGTAACCGCAGTCCAGAAGGCGGTGCAGACCGTCGTGGTCGGTCAGTCGAGTTCGCAGTCGATCATCGGGGGACTCTCCTATCTTGGTCAGCAGGTCGACAAGACTTCCATCGGAAATAACTCGACGGCGAACACCAAGATTCCACTGCTGAACCAGTCGCCGAATCAGTTGTCCAACATGGCGACAAATGCCCCGGGTTTTGGGAACCAGGCGGGGAACATCACCTTTGGCAATCTCTTGTTGAACGAGACCGACACCAGCGGCAACAATCTTTTCACCAAGGACCTGGCGACCTTCCTGTCGAATTCCACGAACGTCAACGGCCTTACCAGCGCGACACTGGCCGCGGAATTGCAGCAGACTGGACAGGGGCTTTTTGGTGCCGGGTTCACAGTGACGGACAAGTCTGCCGGTTCGACCTTGGACCTGCAGGTTGCCTTTACTGCCGACACCTTTCATACCGTTCCGATTGATATCGGCGGATCCGCCAGCGAATATAATATTTTGCTCGCTTCGGAGGCGACCGGATCGCCCACGGCGCAGGTCGAGACCAAGCTTAGCGCGACCTACGACATCACAGCCGACCTGAGCACTTTCAACACGGCCTACACCAGCGGCAATACGCCCACCCAGAAGGCGACTGCCGAAGCCAATTCCTTCAACCTCGCCACAACGGCGAATAGTTTCCAGCAGAGCGCACAGGTCGCGGCCTCGCCTCTCTCGACCTTCGGCATCGAATTCGGAGTCATCGGCGCAGGTAGCCCGGGCATCATCGAGAACGGGGCGGCCCTGACGAATGGTTCGAAAATAGTGACTCTGGGTTCTGTTGCCGGGCTGTCGGTCGGTATGTCGGTGCTGGGGCCGAACATTTCGCCTACCACGACCATCACCGGCATCGATGCGGTGAACAACAAGATCACTCTCAGTAGCGCTGCGTCATCCTCGACGGTCGAATCGCTGACGATCGGCGCGGTCAACGGGGCCTACGTCAATGCCTCGGCCTTTGTGGAAGGTTCCGTTGTCCTCTCGAACGGCTCCAACCAGCTCACTTTTGGCTCTGTTGCCGGCATGGCGGTTGGAATGTCCGTCCAGGGAACCGGCATTCCGAATGGCACGACCATCACTGCCATCAACGCGGCCCAGAACAAGATCACGATGAGCAACTCCATCACCACCCCGAACAGCGTGGGTACGGTGACGGTCAATGCCACGGCGGCCCTCGCGCTCAACGAGCAGATGTCCCTCAAGATCACCAATGGGACGCTGAATTATCCGAATATCGCCGGGGCGGCTTATCAGTTCCTCACCCCGGTCGCGTCGAATCCCACGGCGATCACCATAGGCACCTCCGCCGCGCCGAACACGGCGGAATTGAATACGGGCGTCATTGCGGTGGAAAATCTCAGTTCCCTGCCGGGCTACGTCGGCAACTTGAATTTGACCGGTTCGTTCACGTTCTATACGACCAATGTTTTCGACCGCCATCCGGCGTTGGTCTACCCGGGTTCATCGGAACTTGCCAATCTTGCCCGGGTCAGCAACGCGGACATCGTGGTGGATGCGCAAAACGCCGTCACCCTGATCACGGAGCTGGGCAACAACACCAATCTCCAGTCCGACGTGCCTTTCACCTCGGAAACACTGAGCGACGCCTACAATTTTGGTTTGGCGACGCAACTGGGATTTGTCAACGCGCTCCAGGCGACTTCTGTGGTGCTGGCCGGCACACAATCTCCCGGCACCTATAACACGACCACCCAGACATACGATAATACCGACCTGTCTGGGTCGAGTACCTTCAACCTCGAGGTCATCCTGAGTACAGGGGAGGTCGATACCTACGCTGTTTCCGTCGCCTCGGGCAGTGCCGGTCGCACGATCCAGCAGCTGGCCAGCGCTCTCCAAAGCGCCCTCCAGAACGCCACTCAGTATTTCAACGAATCGGTCTTGGGCGTGTCCGCTAATACGAAGACGCTCACTCTCAGCTCCGTCGATGGACTGACGGTGGGGATGGCCGTCCAGGGTGCGGGGATCCAGGCGTCAACCACGATCAGCTCGATTAACACGTCCACCAAACAGGTGACGTTGAACAAGACGACGTCAACCTCCACGGGAAACACCGTCACGTTCACAACGACCGCGGATGTGACCGGGGAGATTACTGCGAGTGCGAATGGGAACGTCCTGCAGCTCACCTCCAACGTCAGCGGCATCCAATATTTTCTTTCCAATTTCAGTAGTGACACGCCGGCGGCAAATGTCCTGAACTTGGGCTTCAACAGTTTTGGCTCCGTCGCTTTGTATGCGAACGGCGACCTCAATACCGCCGCGAACTATCAGATCCCAGGTGTGGTCTTGACCTCCGCTTCCGCGGTTAACCTGAGCGATTTCACCACCCAGACCCAGTTCGGGATCAAGGTGGATAACGGCACGGACAGCACGTACGGTTCCGGCTATGTCACGGTCTCGGTCGCGGCCGGTTCCTACAACGAGCAAACCTTGGTCTCGGCCATTACCACGGCCCTGCAACAGGCCGGTCTGGCCGACGGCTTTGATACCAACGGCGTGATGGTGCGTTCCTTCGGGATCGGCAATGGATTCGGTTTGCAGTTTTACGGCGGCGACGACGTTTACCGGCTCGATATCCAGAATGTCGCCACGCCCGGGTCGATCTCCGCCATCACCAAATTCAAGCTGAGCACCCAGACGGTCACGGCTCCTTCTTTCAACGTCTCCATCAACGGCGGAGCGGCCACCACCGTCTACTTGAACGGGAATTTCACCACTGGACTCCTCGACGGCAAGGGGCCGTCTTCTTCTGTCGATGACCTCGTCCATGATTTGCAGTCGGCGCTGGTTGCCTCAGGGGTGCTGTCTCCGGACGGTAGCGCGGGTATCACGGTCAGTTCGACCGCCACGCCGACCGGAAATGAATTGGTTTTTGCCGCGGCCAATCCCGGCATGGGCACCGGACAGATTTCGCGCTTCTCCATCACGAGCGAAACAGGGCTCGATTCGCTCAACATCCTGGGCACCGGGGCGAGCAATTCCCTCCATTGGGCCTTCGGGCAGACGACGACCCAACCCGCCTTTGTCACGATCCAGGACCTGGAGGTCCTGCTCCTGCAAAAGGGCGTAATGCATGCGGGAACTTTTGGGGACTATGACTCGACCTCGGAGGTCTTCACCTTTCCGTTGAACTTTACCGTCAATAGCAGCAGCTCGAGCACTGATTTCCCGGACCTGTCCGTGCCGCTCAGTTTTGCGGATAGCTACGGAAGCGTTTCGAATCTGCAATCGAGCAGCACGGTCGACGTCAGGCGGTCGGACAACATCCAGTTTGATTTTGGATTTAATGTCACGCCATTGACAGCCGTCAGCGAAGTTCTGACGGCCACGCTTCCCATCGTTATCCCATTCTGGGACAATCCGGCTTTCCAGTCGCTCCAGTCCAATTCGCCGGTGGTCTTCCAGATCAGCACCAGCGACGGCGTGGTCCATGCCATCCAACTCAATCAGGTTCCCCAAAGCAACGGAACGAGCAAGTTTTACCCCTCCTCCGATGCCAGCTCTACGGCGACCAATTTCATCGCTGCTTTGAACACCGCGCTGGGCGAAGCGAATTTGCAGGTCACTGCCTCGTTTTCCCCGGAAGACGATTTTGGCCGGACGCAAATCATCTTCACCACCGCTGCCGGCTCCTATACCGAGTTGGTTGTCACCGTCCCGGACACCTCTTCCGGTCTGCTTTCCGTGTCTGACTCGGCTTGGAGCAATCTTGGATTCGGTGCCTCATCGGGGACGACCAAGAGCACCACGAGCGACACCTCCAATCAGATCAAAGGTTCCGCGGTCCAGTTTGTCGTTGTCAATACGAACAACACCATCCCGTCCAACGGCAATTTTTACGTCACCCTTCCGGATGGCACCAACAGCGGTTTCACCTTCCGTCCCTCCAACCTGCCCGCCAATGCCAGTCTGCAGGACGTCATCGACGAACTGAACTACGAGATCGCCAGCACGACCGAGCTGCTCGGCAGTTCTTTCGGAGCCATCGGGATCTCGACGGTCAAGATGACCCTGACGCAGAACAGCACCGATGCGGTTCTCGATTCCACTTCCACCATCGATCCCACTCCTTTCGTGGATGGCTCCGGCAACGTTGGGTCGGGTTTTGGCTTGTTTCCCGGCATGACCTTGAGCGGCACAGGTCTCGCCGCCGGGACGACGATCCAGGCGATCACATACAATTCAACGACTAACAAGGTCCATTTGACCCTTTCCCAGGGGGCCACCGGCCCGACAACCAACGGATCGGTCACGGTCACGACCGATCCGTCGTTGGCGTTATATAACATCATGCCTAAGCTGGTCGCCTCGCTCGACAGCACCAATACCAAGGTCATCTTCTCGCTCAATCCAAAGGTCTTTGGCCCGAGCCAACAGTCATGGACCCTGCAGACTTCCAGTACCTATCTGCAACAGCTCGATAATCCGGCCTCCCTGGAGCTGGGGCTGCCGGCCAGTTCAGTGGTCGATTCGACCGTGCCTGCCACGGGAATCATGAGCGCGCCCATCAGCACGAACACCTTCATTAACTGGAATGGGGTTGGGCTCCCGGCATCTTTCCAGGTCTCGATCAACGGTTCGAATTACGTCACGGTCAATATTAGCGAGAGTGCATTGCCCAGCCTGAACATCGCGGGGCTGATCTCCGCCTTGAACACGGCGTTTGCCAGTCAGGCAATCAATTTGTCCGTGCCCGGCGCACCGAACTCGACGACGTATCACCTGAACCAGTTCCTCCACGCAGAGGCGACGAACGGTGGCACCAGTGTCCTGATCCGCCTGGTGAACGGCGCGACGCCCGCCGTAAGCGGTGCCCGCATCGCGATCGCTCCCGGGGCCAACGTGATGAACAATCCGGGCATCCTCGGTTTCTTTTCCCCCACCGGTCCAAGTGAATATATTTTCGGCCAGCGCGGCGCCGAGGCCGTGGTTTCCTCCCCCGTCCTGACCGGGACATTGAACATCTCGGGCGCCACCTTCACGGGCACTGCGCAGTTCGGATTCGTCAATTTCAACATCGGGACCGGAATTCTCAACGAAAAGATCAGCCTGACCCTTTCGTCGACCAACAGCTCGAGTTCCCTGTTGGATCTCGACCAGGCGATCGCCGACGCGGACGGTCCGAGCACTGACTTCTACAAGTCCTACGGGATCACGATCCTGCCCACCACGCAGGCCGACATTCTGCTGGAGTCACTCAGCTTCCCGGGCGCAGCGAACATCTCGGGCCTCAGTTTCGGCTCCGGTGCGGTGATTGAAATCGCCTATCCTCTCTCGACAGCGCCGGGGGCGACTGGCCATTTCATCACCGATTTCAGCAATCTTCCGCCCGCCGAGGTGAATTATTATCACACCAACGGCATGGAGTTGCTGACCCGCCTCGGCTTTGCCGATATCGCCAATGGTCTCATCCAGATTGGGAACTTGGTGAGCGGTTGGATGGCCACCAACCTCAATGATCCTTACTCCTCCTCACTCCTTTTCAGCCGGTTGACCTTGCAGCAGATCGATGATATCGGGGCCGACTTTGCGGGCTTGGTCCAATTGATCGAGTTGCAGCCGCCGGGCAGCCTCCAGAGCACCGAACAGGCCTTGGAAAACGGCTTGGGATTACCGGCGGGAAGCATTCATCTCGGCATCACCAACACCACCACGGAAGATGGCAGCGGAGTCCTCTCCAATGGCGGCCAACTGGCGCTGCAGATCAGCTTTGATTGGATCAAGAGCCTGACGCAGACACTCCCGCTTTCGGTCGACCTTGCCACCATGTACGACAAGGCCTCGCCCAACAATGGCACCGGTCAAACCCCGCAAATCGACCTTCTGGGCCTTAACGCCATTGCGGGTTCGGGAGTCAATCCGCTCAATGTGATCCTGACGGAGGTTTCGAAGCTCAGCGTTAACCTCAATCTCGTCGTTGCCCAGGCGGACTCCTCCTCTGTCCCGCCCGTGGCCATCCAGCCGGAGGCGATCATCAGCCAGCCCTCCTCGGGTAACTTTTTCGAGACCAGGTTTTTCGTCACGGGAGACAACCTCAGCGGCCAGTTGCCCGCGGGTGTCGATTACCTGCAGTTGACCAATGGCAGCGTGGCCATCGATGCCAAGGGGCAGACCGATATTCCGTTTGCCAGTCAGAGCTCCACCGGGGTGATGACCCTGACCAACAGCACGGGCCAGGACACGAGCGGCCTGCTCAACGGCACGGTGACCTATGATGCAGCCGGCGACACTGGTATCCTGATCCAGGGCGTGACCACCTTGCCCTTTGGTGTGCCGGTGGTGAACGGGACGATTTCCGGTAGCGGATTGTTCACCATTGGAGGCGTGGTTGCGCCGGGAGTAACGCTCTATGCCACCGATTCGACCCGACACACCTTGGTGCTTGGTTCCGTCAGCGGACTCAAGGTCGGCATGGGGGTGAACGGCTTGGGCATTCCCACCGGCACCACGATCACGGCGATCGATGCCACCAACATGCGGGTGACTTTGAACAACGCGGTCACCGGGTCCTTTGTTGCGGGGCAGCAAGTCAGCATCGGCGGCATCGCCCCGGCAGCGAACTCGCAGATTCTGGTCAACTCGGCTGACAGCTATACCATCGTGGCCAATGCCGCTTACAGCAGCACAAACCCTGCGCAAAATTATGTCCTGACCGGTGTTCCCGTCTCCGTTTTCTCCAATCTGGCCGTGGGGCAGGGGATTTCCGGCAGCTTCCTGCCGAACGGCACGACGATCACGGCAATCGATGCCACCAATCACACCATCACCCTGTCCCAGCCGATTTCCGGAACGGGCACCCAGACCCAGGGAGTATTTTTTATTCATCAGGTGGCGTCGACGGCCAACGGGTTGTACACCGTCACACTCAACAGCTCGTCAGGGTACCTCCTGACGCAGGTGCAGACGATTGCGGCGCTCAACGCCTCGACCAACCCGGACCAGCGGTATGTCATTACCAGCGCCGCCGGCAGCACCCAGGCCAATCAGGTCTTCGAGGCCTCGACTTCTGTCCGGTACTCCGCTGTTACGACCGCACCGAACAACCTCGATGCTTTCGGAACGCCGTACACCTACGATTTGGCCGCAGCCAGCACCTTCGTCGCTCCCACGGTCGTCAATGTCCTGACGGCGAGCACGACTTCGCTGACGCCAACGACCTCGTCCCAGACGGCAAACCTGTGGACGCTTCATGGTACCGGCAACAGCCTGACAATTGACGGATATAGCATGACGACCGCGGGTCAGGTCCTCCTTAACCATCAGACGACCGCCTCGCAGAACGGACTCTACAATCTGACCTTCAGCGGCGGCAACTGGACACTGACGCAGGTTTCCACTCCCGCGAATCTCAATGCGGCGACCCGGTACAATGTCCAGCATGGGACGGTCTACGGTGGTGTGCTCATGGGCGCCTACGGCGGCACTCTGTTTGCCGTCATGCTGCAGCCGGCTTCCTACAGCTACAACCTGCAGACCGTCAACAGTTCGGCCAGCGAAATTCTTCCCTACACCGTCGACGCCGTCACCGACCAGGCCTTGAGCGGGATTGCTGCCTTGGGCAACGTCCCCGCCGTTCCGGCCCTGACGAGCTACACCAACGGTGTCTTCACCAGCCTGGCCAAGATCAATATCAACAGCCAGATGTTCACCGAGGCCGATGGGGCCATTGTCAGTGGCATTGATGGGGTCAATAGCCTAACGGTGGGATCCTTGGTCCTGGTCAAGAACGAGGTAGGGGCCAACGCTTTTGAAAACGGCGTCTACGTCATCACCAACCTGGGATCGAGCACCAGCTATTGGACGATGGAACGGGCCGATTTTGCGCTCACGCCCTCGCAGGTCTTAAATCTTCGCGTTGCGGTCAACCAGGGCCACGCCAATGCCGGTGGGGCCTGGGTCCAGACCAATTCGGCCCTGGCCAACACTAGTCTCCTCACCGCTGGCGTCGCCGTTACTTTCAGCAACCAACTCGGTTTGGTCTACAAGAACGGGAACACGACCTGGCTGAGTGCCTCGATGAACGGTGCCGCGGCGGCGAACCTGCCCTTGCAGCTCGTCCAGGTGAACAGTGACGGGACCCAGTCCCTGATCAATCGCGATCTCGGGCTCCTGACCACCGACGCCAAGGCCGCGTTGGGCAATGACGGGTCGTCGATCGTCAATGATCCGCTCTATCTTTATTATCAGTCGCTGCAAGGCTCTACCTATGTCATCCAGCCGACCTCGCTCTTTTCCTCGCTGCAGATCGCCATTCCCAGCCTTAACAACTTTTACACCAGCCCGACGAGCGGGACCCTGTTCTTCAATCCCGCCCCCGGTTACAACCCGTCCAACGCCAACACGCAGAACAATCCGCCCGCGCTCGTCAATTCCGCCACCAGCGCGAGTGTCCTGACCCAGTTGCAGAACGGATTTTACATCGGTGATGCACTCGACCTCGCCCTCTTCTCCCTCCAGTCGGCCATGGACGTGGCGATGGGCATCCAGTTCCCGCTGCTCGGGACCAACCTCAATCTCTACACCTCGTACGTGGAGCAGATTCGCCGGACGCTGACCAACAACATCCGCAATTTTGTCCTGGCCAATCCGCTCCTTCCGGTGGACGACGTTCGCAACGCCCTGTTCGCCACGTTGGGCAACAACCCCGGGGGACTGGGCTACTTGACCGACCAGAACCAGATCACGGTCAAGCTTTATACCGGTGCTACTTCCGTCAACTTTGATTTCAACCAGTCGGATCTGGTCAATTATGTCCAGACGCCCGTCGGCCTGAAGAACACGGTTGGAGGGTCGGTCGACGCCATTACCTTCAGCATTGAACTGGCGGGCAGCAAGACGGCGACGGGACACCCGGGATACAACGATAACAAGATCAATCAGGTCGACCTTGGCGATTCCGTGATCGGCGCGGTCATCAACACGAGCACTTTTAACAGTACGGGCGCCGCCACCACCGGCGGCGTGGATCTCCAGACCTTCTTTAATTTCAATTTTGGCTTTGGTGTTTCCACCTCGACCGGATTCTTCATCTTTAACCCGACCACGACGGACACCACGCCCCCCGTCGCGAGCGCCAGCCACAATGCGCCGCTGTCGATGATCGATGTCAATGTCATCGCGCAGTTGACCGGCAACATCAATACCACGGCGGTCACGCCGTTTATGCAGACCGGCTATGTCAGTACGCTACAGGGCTTGCAGGTCAATGTGGCTGATGGTCGGGCCACGACCGATACCACAGCCAACGGCGGTGACGGGTATGCCTCCGGTTTTTTTGGGGACATCTTTTTTGACCTCAACAATCATATCACGCCGGGATCGGATCCCCTGGGACGTTCGACGACCGCCACGGGCAAGGATGTTTACGCGACTGTTGACGATCTTCGCCAGGCGACGGAACTGGGGCCGAACGTTACGACTCCGTCCCTTAAGCCTTCGGCCCTGCTGAGCTTCACCATCAACGCCGATGCCGACATCGATCTGTTGATCATGTCCAAGCAGGCGGGCCTGGTCCCGGCCATCCAGAGCGATCTGGTCGAGGCTGAACGCTTCGGCACCGGTGCGGCGGCATCCTTCAATCTCAATTTCCAGAACAGTGCACTGATCGGCCTGAGCAACCAGACCCTCGGTTCGACGGTGAAGACCGATTTCGACAACTACTACAGCGCCACGACTGCGGACAACAACAACGATGCTTACAACGCGCTGTCGGTTGCCCAAAAGGAGCAGATCGACACGGACTACGGGAACGCCTCGCCAATGTGGCGTTTTGAACGGCAGCTCCTGACCTCCAATGGACAGTCTGGCACCGTCTTCTTTGCTTACCAGAATCTCAGTGTCGATGTTTACGACTATTTGACCGGGCCGTTCTTCAAGTCGCTGATCAACTTGGAAAACGCCATTGCGCCCATGCGTCCAGTCCTGGATTTCATCACCAAGCCGGTCCCCGGGACCACATGGATGCCGGGCGGTGGGTTGGTCCTGATCAACCTCTTCCCTGCCACGGCCACCCCCAAATCGACTTCACCGACCAGCCAGAGCAATGCGGGAAATGGCGCCAAGGCAGCCAGTGTGCTGGCGGCGTTTTCGTTGCTCATCCAGATTCTGCACTCGATTGACAGTATGCTTGGGCCGTTGGCAAGCCTCGCGGCCACCGCCTCGGCCACCGATCCCTGGCAGCATCCGCAGGCCAACATCGGCGGCCAGGCAAGCTGGTCGAACAAGCCGCTCCAGCTTAACGGCCTGACCGACCAAGCCAACGCGCAGCGTCTCCAGCTTTATAAAGAGACGCAGATCAGCAACAACATCGACCGGCAGCTTCTGCAGGACCACCTGACCCAGGTTGCCGAGCAGCAGAAGAATCTGGCCGACCTGACCGAGCCTCGCCCTTACGAGCCGGAAATGACGCCTGCCCAGCAGAACCAGAACAGCATCTCCAAGGCGCTCAGCTCACTCTCCGAGACTCTGACGACCCCTTCGAAATTCACCGAGACATCCAACGCCCTGCAAAACGGGGAGTTTTTCGATACCTCGAAGGGTAATGCGCTGACCAAGTTGGCCAAGACCGGCATCAACGAGAAGACGGTCGAGAACGACAAACGCGGTGGACAGTACAGTATTACGGTCGGCATCTCGGGGGGCGCATTTTATCTCCAGGCCTTTTCCCAGACCTCGATCCTGCAGCTTCTTAACGGCCAGAATGCCCAGTTGCTGCAAATCCAGTTGCCAGCCATCAGCGTCACCTTCGGTTACATGAAGACGTTCCCGCTGCCGGCTTTCCCGCCGTTGCAGCTTCGTCTCGGCATCAATTTCACCATCAAGCTTGATTTCAATCTTGGTTACGACTCCAAGGGCTTTTATTGGAACACGATTGACCTGACGACCGGCAAGCCGTCACCGCTCTTCTCGTTTGCAGTCGGATTCTCGATTGGCGTGGGCCTTAATTTCGGTTTTGTCAGTGCCAGCATCGACTTGTTGTTCACCGTCACGGTCGGGTTTATCTGGAACGACGTTTCCGGTACCGGCGTACTGCACCAGACAGATATCGATTACCTGGTGGCTCACGGCAAGTCCTTGTTCGCCGTCGAACTGAAGGGCGAAATCGGATTTCATTTTGAGATCGATCTCACCATCCCGCTGCTCTTCACCACGATCAGCGTCCCGATTTTCCAGTACACGAAAATGATCACTGTTTTCGATTACATACTGGGAACGTACCACGCGAATATCGAGTTGGGGACGGTCGCTAACGGAGTCTTGCAACTTTACATGGGCCCGTACGCCGCCAACCGGGCCTACGTGGATACGACCAACCGCAACGAAGTCTTCTACGTCTATGGTTATAATCAGGGAGCCAGCGCCGGGGCCATCCAGTCCTCGGGCGAAACGGTCGTCGTCGAATACATCAGCGGCGATGGCACGACTTATTTCGAGCAGTTCACGGGCGTCAAGCAGGTGGTTGGTTATGCCGGAGTGGGCGACTCGTCCATTTATGCCGGCACCTCCGACACGCTGGCCAACGCCATTACGCTGGTCGATGGCTCCACGATTGGAGCCGGTACCATCCTGACCGCCCTTAACTACGCAATCGTTGATTTCTACGGTGGTGCTGGAAATGTCGTGCTCCAGGCGGGGGCTTCCTATTACTCCGGCTGGGCGACTACGTCGGGTCGTTCCCGGTTGGTCGGTGGCACGGGCACCAGTCTTCTTGATGGAAAGGTGTCCAATCGCAGCCTTGACCTGATTGCCGGAACGACCACTTCGACCATTCAGGGTAGTACGGCGGGTGGCGATAATATCGTCGCGCGCCAAGGCTCGGATCTGCTCTATGGCAACGGTGCGAACGACACCTTCACTTTCACCAACGGCTTTGGTCATGACCGCATCTACGTGACCGGCAACGGCAACACGGTCAATTTCGCCGGTTTGAATCTGGCCGCCAGTGCCACGGCTGCGGGCCTTGTGCCTGCCTTGAGTCTGGGGGCGATCTCGACCCATATCGACTTCCAGTTCGGTCAGTTGGTCGACAGTGCCGTGACCGGCAACAGCACCGTTTTCTGGGCCGTCGATCCCTCCGAGAACAACAGCATCGACACCTGGATCGGCGGCACCGCTGGCGACAAGTTCACGGTCTTCTTCTTCGCCCCGAACCAGACGCTGAATCTCAACGAGACGATCAACGCCGGCGCGAACACCTACAACATTTATCTCGGTGATCCGAACATCCACTACTACGTGCCGGGCGATTCCCGCAATACCGGCACGATCAACATCCATGACAATTCTCCCGTCCAGGGACAGGTTTTCCTGACGCAGCTGTTCTCGAACACGATCTCGTACAACAATACGATGGTCAGCAACGGTCGCGAGCAGATGACTTTCAATCCGTCGCTGGCCGTCAGTTTGGATGCGCCCAATTCAACGCTTTATTGGGGCGATCCCAATCATCCCAGCAATTACACCGTCCAAGCCGGGGGAACGATCAGCGTCGGGCACTTGGTCCTGCTCGGAAACGTTCTTCTGACGAGCAACGCCATCATTCATCTGACCCACAGTTTCCTGCTCAATTACGACATCGATGTTCAGGGCGGAACGGTGACGAATCCGGCGAGCATCGAATTTGACCTGCGCTCGACCAATCCTTCCGTCGATGCCAATTTCGTTCTGGCCAACAACAGCGCCACGGGCTCTCCCTCCCGGTTGATGATTTCCTCCTCGGGTACTTCGCACGATGGCTTGGGTGTCGGCAATATCTTCCTGAATATTTACACCGGTTCAGTGCTGAATCAAAGCGGGACGACCGACTACGGTATCATTGAGCTTGGTACGGGTACTTTGGTCATGCTGGCGCTGGAATCGATTGGCACGATCACCAGCCCCATTAACGTGAAGGTGCAAAACCTCGCGGCGAAGACCACTTCCGCGCTAAATCCGCTCTTTAACTTCGGTATCTTCCTCTATTCCACCCAGGATCTCAACGCCACGGGCTACGGGAGCGTCAGCGGCAACCAGGATGATAACATTCTGGGCCTGACCACGGTGAACGGTGACATCTGGGTCTCAATTGCTCCCACTTACACGCTGACCTACTATCAACTGATTGCCGGTGGAAGCGGTAACATCACGATCATTGCGGACCATGTCAGCATCACGGCCGGGTTCAATGTCATCCAAAACGTGCTGCAGGCGATTCCGCATATCTACACATACAGCTACGTTTATTACTATCCGTACTTCTTTACCTATTCGGTTAACTACCTCTTTTTCCAGCTCTACTACACCGCGGTAATTTACCTGCCGGTGGTCTTCACCTACTCGTACACCTATTATACCTTCGAGATCCTGCCGACGGCGGTGACGATCCAGCCTTCCGGCGCGAAAATCCAGGGGAGCGGAAACCTTACGATCGAAAATGCCACCTCCGGGGCCAACATCCAGGTGGGTGGAAGTGCCCTGCTGCCCTCCGCGACAGGCCTTCTGGTTTCGGACGCCGTCCTGGGTTCGGTGGTGACCGGCTTCGCCACCTTGACGATCGGTCGCAGCAAGCCATCCAGTGGTGGGGCGACGACCGGGACCCTGACTCTGGCCCACGCGGAGACTTTCAACCAGGCCGCGGGAGTCCTCCTGCAGGCCACCAATCTGGTCATCGATTACTCGGTCAGCGCGAGCAATCTCCTGACCTTCAACGCCTACAACGCGGGCAACAATTCCGTCACTTTCACGAACTCGAGCAACGTGTATCAGGCTTCTACCCTGGTCCTGACCACGGACCAGACGGCGGCCCTCACGTTGCACGGCCTCTTTCTCTCCACGGCGGCGGGTGGGTCGGTTCAGATCAGCACTGGTGGCAACTTGAATCTCGATGGTTCCATCGCGGCCAATCACGGCAACGCCTCGCAAATCCTGATCAACGCCGGCGGTGCGATCACGGTCGACAACAAGGACCAGATCCTCCTCAGTGGGACCACCTACTACAATTCACTCTCGGCCTTTAGCGGCACGGGTGACAACCAGTCCAAGATCAGCCTGACCGCCGGGACCAGCGCCGGCATCGGGATAGCGCAGTCGACGGTTGACGCGAACTCCGGGATCATCGCTGCAAACATGAGCCTGTCGGCGACAGGCTCGATTGTCCTGAGCAACATCCAGATGGACACCCTCCTGCTGGCCAGCGGCAGCAGCCTGAACCTGACCAACCGGACCCTGCTTGCCTCGCTGTGGACGATCAACGCCGCGCTCGCCACCACCGGTGGCATCACCCTTACCGATTCGGCTGCTGGGATTCAATTGGTGCGGACGGTTCCCAACGCCCTGATTGACCTGATCTCGACCACCACGGCCAACCAGAGCGTCAGCATCACCTCGGGCGGCGACTTCACCGGCGACTCCACCGGCAGTGTGCTCGACATTTCGACGACCAATTTGACGGTTCGTGCTGCCGGAGAAATCACCGGAACCACCTCCACCTCGAATTTGCTGGTCCATGCGGCGCAACTTGATGCGGTGACCTCTGCCGCGGGCGACATCCGGGTCAGCAACATTAATTCCGCCATCCTGCTGAAACAGGTGGTGACCAACAACGGCTTGATCTCGGTTCAGTCCAATAACGACATCACCGTCACCAAGGTCCAAAGCCAGACCAGCAGCACCAACAATTCCATCTTGCTCTCCACGACTCTTGGACAGCACGGCAATATCAACCTGGGTAATCTCGTTGGTTCGATTACCGGTCTCGTCGATGCGGGAGCGCTAGGTGCTGTCACGATCCGCGCTGATGGCGTGATTGCGGGCGCGCTATCGGGCGCCAATATCGCGGCGCAACTCGATTTGATCACCGGTGCCAGCGTCAGCCTCACCAGCAATGCCACGGCGGGTACCGCCAACAACGCCATCCTCGCCGCGGTGAAGACCAGTTACCTGGATTCCGTGGCCAACAACAGTGGCCAAATCCAAGTTTATGCCCTCAGCCCGGCCCAGACCGGAGCGGAGACCTCGGAAAATCTCTACCTGCACGATCTGAAGACCGCGCAGGGCAATATTGTCATCATCGGTGCGGCCACCTCTCCTTCGAACTTGCCGCTCAATTTTGTCACGGGTGACGTGAATGCGCAGGCCGCGGACCTGACGTTGACGACGACGGGTACCATCACGCAAAACACGAACGCGCGGACGGCTGCAGACATCCTGAACGGACTCATCTTCCAGCTTCATGCGGGATTACTCACCACTCAATCGACGGGAACTTCCTATCTCAATACAGCGGTCGTCAGCCTGGATGCCCGGGTCTTCGGCACGGGTGACCTGACCGTTATTGCGCGAGGCGCGGTCGACGTTTATCGGGCCACCACCGTCAACGGAACGATTACCATCACCGATGATGGTGCGGGCACGGCCGACACTATTCGCGTCGGAACGATCAACGCCGGAAAGACTGGCGGAACGGGGACCAAGAGCAATGTGGTGATCGACGCTTTCGATGGAAGTATTTTTGACCTCAATGCGGCGCACAACAACGTCGGAGCCGTCGCGTTTAGTAGCTTGGTCACCCAGATCGGGGCGCTTACCGGCCTGACTGCCGCCCGCTTTACGGCCAACCAGGATCCCAATGCCGCTTCGTTCGGTATCGCCGGTCTGACCACGCAGATTGATACGCTGGAAGCCTATACCACTCAGAATCTGGGCACGGCGGAAATCATTATCACCCAAACGGGCGACATCACGATTGATACTGTGAACATGTCTGGAGGCGGCAGTTTCGCGCTGACTTCCAACGGCAATATCATCGTTAACAGCCTCATCAGCAGCCAGACGATCGGTCAACTGGTGACCTTGGGCACGAACGCAGGATCAATTACCAAGAGCAGCGGCACACCGGTAACCTCACCCAATATCACCGGGTATGGTTTGAACCTACAAGCGGTCAACGGGATCGACCTCAATACGAGCATCACGGTCTTGACGGCGACCAATAGCGGGGGAACGGACACGAACCGCAAGAACATCAACGTGGCGAACCTGGCGGCGACGGAACTGGACATCACGCAGGTTGCGGCGAGCCACGGCAACATCGACCTGACGACGGCGGGGGATTTGGTGCTGGAAAACGGGACGGCGGATTACTTCAGCACGCCGACCAACGGGGCGGGGAGCGTCACGCCGTACCACATCACCGTTAACGCCGGTGGAAAGATCATGGGCGGGATCACGGGAACGGGGACGGGAGCGTACTTCGACTTCGTCACGGATGACCTGACGCTCACGAGTGTGAACGGTCAAACCGGTTTGGGTGACAACAGCAGCCTGGTCACGGAAGTATCGAAGTTGACGGCGACCAGCACGGGCACGGGCGATATCCGCGACACCAACCACGGTGCCCTGGAACTGGTCAACGTCGACGCCAACAATGGCGCCATCTTCATCCAGAACGACGCGGCGCTGATCATCGACGCGGTGAAGATCGACACGACCGCCTCTGCCAATACGCTTACTTTACAAAACACGCTGGCGGCGGTGGAAGCCGACCTGACGCTGGGCACGGTCAATGCGGGAGCGCAGGGCAACGTGACGATGACGGCAACGGGCCGGATTTTGGGCGGGGTGAACAATCTCATCACGGGTAAGACGCTGACGCTGACGGCGGAAGGCCTGGCGGGCAGCGCGAATGCGGCGATCGACGTCAACGTGCTCGGGTCGGTGTTGACGGCCAATGCGACGGGCAGCGGTGAAATCATCGTCCACACGGCAGGGGATTTGACGCTGGACCAGGTCGACACGAAGTCGGGCGACATCCACGTCACGACAACGGGAACGGCGTCGCTTTTGATTAGCGAAGTGGAAGCAGGCACGGGAGTGTCCTTCGCCAACGACGTTTATTTGACGGTGGCGGGTACCATCGGCGAATACAAGCCGGCCCCGGCCAATCCCCAGCGGACTTACAAGATCACGGGCAACCTGCTTACCGTTGTCGCGGGCGGGACCACCTATCTCGATACGACCATCCATACCTTGGATGCCTCGATTACCGGCATTGGCTCGCTGACTGTCGACCAGACGGACGGCATCACCATCACGGAAGCCCTCACGGTCAATGGTGCGATCACGATCCATGCGGACACGGGGGTCAGCCAGGCCAATTACCTCAACAGCAATATCCTGGTCGGCCAGATCAACGCGGGTACGGCGGTGACCGGTGGCAGCGATGTCACGCTGACCACGACGGGCGGTTACATCCAGGACATTGACAACAGTTCGCTGCTCAAGGGGGCGACGTTCACGGCCACGACTTACGCCGGTATCCACGGGCTCCATACGCAAATATCGACCTTGGAAGCGACCAGCACGGCGACTTTGGCGCAGGGCGCGGACATCACGATCGTGCAAACGGGCGATATCCTGATCGATGTCGTCACGATGACGGAAGGCAACTTCAAGCTCACCTCGGATGCGAACATCACGGTGAACAGCCTGACGAGCGACCTGCTGGCGAGCCAGATCACGCTGATGACCAGCACCGGCTGGATCGACAAGAAGGCGGGCACACCTGGGACGACTTCGAACATCAATGGTTACGCGCTGAACCTACAAGCGGTCAACGGGATCGACCTCAATACGAGCATCACGGTCTTGACGGCGACCAATAGCGGGGGAACGGACACGAACCGCAAGAACATCAACGTGGCGAACCTGGCGGCGACGGAACTGGACATCACGCAGGTTGCGGCGAGCCACGGCAACATCGACCTGACGACGGCGGGGGATTTGGTGCTGGAAAACGGGACGGCGGATTACTTCAGCACGCCGACCAACGGGGCGGGGAGCGTCACGCCGTACCACATCACCGTTAACGCCGGTGGAAAGATCATGGGCGGGATCACGGGAACGGGGACGGGAGCGTACTTCGACTTCGTCACGGATGACCTGACGCTCACGAGTGTGAACGGTCAAACCGGTTTGGGTGACAACAGCAGCCTGGTCACGGAAGTATCGAAGTTGACGGCGACCAGCACGGGCACGGGCGATATCCGCGACACCAACCACGGTGCCCTGGAACTGGTCAACGTCGACGCCAACAATGGCGCCATCTTCATCCAGAACGACGCGGCGCTGATCATCGACGCGGTGAAGATCGACACGACCGCCTCTGCCAATACGCTTACTTTACAAAACACGCTGGCGGCGGTGGAAGCCGACCTGACGCTGGGCACGGTCAATGCGGGAGCGCAGGGCAACGTGACGATGACGGCAACGGGCCGGATTTTGGGCGGGGTGAACAATCTCATCACGGGTAAGACGCTGACGCTGACGGCGGAAGGCCTGGCGGGCAGCGCGAATGCGGCGATCGACGTCAACGTGCTCGGGTCGGTGTTGACGGCCAATGCGACGGGCAGCGGTGAAATCATCGTCCACACGGCAGGGGATTTGACGCTGGACCAGGTCGACACGAAGTCGGGCGACATCCACGTCACGACAACGGGAACGGCGTCGCTTTTGATTAGCGAAGTGGAAGCAGGCACGGGAGTGTCCTTCGCCAACGACGTTTATTTGACGGTGGCGGGTACCATCGGCGAATACAAGCCGGCCCCGGCCAATCCCCAGCGGACTTACAAGATCACGGGCAACCTGCTTACCGTTGTCGCGGGCGGGACCACCTATCTCGATACGACCATCCATACCTTGGATGCCTCGATTACCGGCATTGGCTCGCTGACTGTCGACCAGACGG
>Ga0268266_10000233_pt1 | contig 95854 bp, 82 predicted proteins | sample KBSS13metaG_FD_190356 | JGI IMG/M metagenome (GOLD analysis project Ga0268266, IMG submission 190356) | Switchgrass rhizosphere microbial communities from Kellogg Biological Station, Michigan, USA - KBS S1-3 metaG (SPAdes) (version 2) | ecosystem: Host-associated > Plants > Roots > Rhizosphere...
GCTTGGCGGACACCGCGTACTTGCCGCCTTCCTTGACGACGACGCTCGCTTCGAAGGTCCCGGTCCCGTTCGGCCCCTGCTGGATCTTGACCTGCCGCTTCACGACTTCCTTGCCGTTGCGGAAGAAATTGACTTCGACGTGCTGGCCATCGACGTAGGGCTCCACCGTCCCCTTCACCGGCACCGTGTCGAGGATCTGCGCCTTGCCGCCGTGCAGACCGCCGACGTCGATCTTGACCGTCGCCTTCGGCGCCTCCTGCTTCTGCGGCTTCGGCGGCGCCTTTTCCTTCGGCGCGGCAACCGCGGTGGCGGGCACCGCCAGGAGCGCGGTGGCTCCGACGGTGAGGGCGAGACGGCGGATCACGCCGGAAATCCTACTGCCCCAGCAGGGCTATGGAGTTGTTGATCATGTGCAGCAAGATCCCGGGCACGATCGAGCCGGTCCGCTCGTAGAGCAGCGCCAGCAGGAAGCCGAAGACGATCAGCGGCGGCACCGCGGTGATCCCGGTGAGCGCGTGGAGGGCGCCGAAGACCAGCCCGCAGATCAACGCCGCCGCCAGCCGCGGCAGCTTCTCCCGCAAGCCGCCGAACAGCATCCCGCGGAAGCACGTCTCCTCGGCGATCGGTGCCGCGATGACGATCAATAAGACCTGGATGCCGGTCGGCCCGAAGCTTTCGGCGATGTCCCGCTGCTTTGGTTCAGTGATCACCAGCGAGTAGAAGATCGTGAAGGCCAGGTAGAGGACGAAGGTCAGCGCCATCCAGCCGAACGCCGAGCGCTTGAAGCGCCGGAAGCCGAGCCGCCGCAGCGATTCCTGGATGCCCGACGAGCCCCGCATCGCGGCCAGCGCGAACGGCACCAGCAGGAAGCCGAGCTCGGTCCCGAGCTGGGAGATGATGCTCCCTGCCGTACTCAGCGTCCCGTCGAGTTCACGGGCGACGAAGACGTGTCCCGACCCGGCGAACTCCACCGAGCTCACCGAGTTGCCCGCGTCGATCTTGCCGCCGGTCCGCTGCGGCGCCTTCCCGCCCGCCGCGGGCCCGTATTCGTAGGTGTCCCCGTTCGGCTGCGCGATCCAGAGGCTGCCCTTGGAGTCGACCGCGAGGGCGGCGAATTCGTCGCGCGATTCGGGCTTCAGTTCCCAGAGGAACTTGCCCGACGGCGAGAAGGCGAAGACCCTGCCGTCGCCCTTGCCGGAAAGGACGTAGACGGTCCCACGGCCTGGCCCGGGAGCGGTGTCGACGGCGATGTCGTTGTCGTCGGAGCCGAAGTCGAAGCTTTCCGCCGGCGAATCGGACGCCCTGATCTCCCCGACGTATTCGCCCTTGGCGTTCAGCGTGACGACCTGGTCGTTGGCGGGATCGATGACGTAGAAGCCGCCCCGCTGCGACGGGATCGCCGCCATCCGTTCCGGTTCGACCGGCGGCGACGACGAGAGGGCTTTCGGCACGATCGCCGACAGCTGCCGCGGCTTTCCTTTCCCGCTCACGTCGTAGGTGAGGATCCGTCCCGATTCCTTCTCGGAGATCGCCAGCACGCCGCGCCGCGGGTCGAACGCCAGGCCGTGGGATTCCTCCAGCCCGGTGATCGCCGCTTTCGGGATTTCCTGGCCCAGCGCGCCGAAGACGCGCACTTCGTCTTCGTGGTCGGCGAAGAGGCGGTTCGACTGGGGATCGACGGCGAGCGCGGTCGCGTCGCCCTTGTCGAAGCTCGCCCCGCTCGAGTACCCCGGCGGGAAGAGCGCTTCGATCTTGCCGTCCTGGCTGCCGACGATCAGCGCCGGGACCGAGAGGAACAGCCCGACGGCGAGCGCCCCGAAGATCGCGAGGATCGCCGCCCACGGCCCCCAGTTCGAGTACGGGAACTCCCGCTTGGGTTTCGTGGCCTGGCCGTCGACAAGGTTCGCCTCCATGGGCCGCGCAGTCTCACACAGGTCGCGCCGCGCCACCGAGCCGTAGGCTCTTGATATGACGCAGCGGGGACGGCGTCGGCAGCGGCGGCGTGGCAGCGTGGGTACCAAGGTGGCGATCGCCATCGGGGTGGTCCTTGCCGCGATCGCGGTCGGCGTGATCGGGGTGACGAGCTGGGTGCTGAACGTGGCCGCCGACGCACCGTCTCTCGCGAGCTGCAAGCAGGCCGAACACCACGGCAACTCGGTCATCTACGCCGCGAACGGGGAACGGCTCGGCGCGATCGTCTCCTCGGAAGCGAGCCTCCCGGTCGGCCAGAAGAAGATCCCGCGCAAGCTGGAGCTGGCGACGGTGGCGATCGAGGACCAGCGCTTCTTCCAGCACGGCGGGCTCGACACCCAGGGCATCCTGCGCGCCGCGGTGACCGACATCGAAGCCGGCGAAGCGGTCGAGGGCGGCTCGACGATCACCCAGCAGCTGGTCCGCAACCTCTGCATCCAGCACCCGAAGAAGACGCTCGAACGCAAGATCGAAGAAGCGAAGCTGGCGCTGGAGTACTCCGAACACCACACCAAGCGACAGATCCTCGGCCAGTATCTGAACACCGCGACCTACGGGACGGTCGAGGGCTCGACCGCGGTCGGCGTCGGCGCCGCCTCCCAGTTCTACTTCGGCCGCCCGGTCTGGAAGCTGACCACGACGCAGATGGCCCTGCTCGCGGGTCTCCCCCAGGCGCCGTCCCAGTACAACCCGCTGCTCGATCCCAAAGCGGCGAAAGCACGCCGCAACGAGGTGCTGCAGAAGATGGCGAAGCTCGGCTACCTGGCGCCGGAGAAAGCACGCAAGCTCGAAAAGCGGGGCCTGGGACTGAGCCCGTCCCATGACTACTTCGACCACAAGGAGCCCTACTTCTTCGACTACGTCGAACACCTGCTGATCGCCCACTACGGCGCCGACAAAGTGCGCCGCGGCGGCCTCCAGGTCCACACCACGATCTCGCCGGAGCTGCAGCGGGTCGGCCGCGCCGCGATCGCCGAAGCGCTCTACGAACCGGAAGACCCGGCCTCGGCCTTCGTCTCAATCGACCCCCGCAACGGCGATATCCGCGCGATGGTCAACAGCACCGACTACGCCGAGGACCAGTTCAACCTCGCGGCGCAGGGCCACCGCCAGCCCGGCTCCACGTTCAAGGCCTTCGTCCTCACCACCGCGATCAAGCAGGGCATCGACCCATATACGACCTACTACGAATCGAAGCCCCTGGACCTCACCCTGCCGGAATACGGCCACTGGGAAGTCCACACCGCCGACGAGGGCTACCAGGGGACGATCAACCTCCAGCAGGCGACGGTCACCTCCGACAACACGGTGTTCGCGCAGCTCGACCTCGACGTCGGGCCGAAGGACGTCGCCGCGACGGCGAAATCGATGGGGATCACGACCCACCTGCAGGGGCTGCCCGCGGAAGGGATCGGCGGCCTCAAATACGGGGTCAGCCCGCTGGAACTCGCCGACGCCTACGCGACCCTCGCCGCCGGCGGCATCCGCCACCGCCCCGTCGCGATCGACAAGGTGATCCTCCCCGGCGGCAAGGTCGAGCACCCGCAGGGCCCGGACCCCAAACGCGTCCTCAGCCCGGCGGTCGCCTGGCAGGTGACCCGCCTCCTGCACGACAACATCACCGAAGGCACCGGCACCGCCGCCTACACCGGCTGCGTCGGCCAGGCGGGCAAGACCGGGACGACCGACAACGAGACCGACGCCTGGTTCTCCGGCTACCAGCCCAACCTGGCGACCGCGGTCTGGGTCGGCTACCCGGAATCGAACGCGATCTCGATGACCTCGGTCCACGGCATCACCGTCTTCGGCGGCACCTTCCCGGCGGAAATCTGGCACTCCGTCTACGCCGACGCGGGCGTCCCCTGCCACGAATTCGACGAACCCGAAGAAGAAATCGAATGGTCCCCCGGCTTCGGGCAGTTCACCGCCGCCGCGCCGGGGACCGAGGGCGCGAAACTGAAAAAAGGCACGGCGAACGCGGCGGCCGAAGGCGAAGAAGAACTCCCCGGCCAGGAATCGGTCGGCGGCTACGACCCGAACGCCTACGCCCCAGGCGTCGGCCAGGAACCGGCCCCCCTCCCCCCGCCCCTGCCGCCCAAGTACGGCGGCCCCGAACCCGGAGTAAGCGGCGGCCAACAGGCTGGCAACTGATGTTGATGGGCCGAAAACCGCTGATATAGAGCGGTTTTCGGCCCGTCAACCGGTAGTTTCGGCGTCATCGACGCGGGGCTTGCCTATGGGCTGATCTGGGCGGGATTCCTCGCCTACCTCGGCGTGCTCGCGGCGGCGCCGCGGCTCGGCCTGCGCGTCGTCGGGGGGCTGATCGTCGTCTTCGTCCTCGCCTTCGCCTGCGCCCCGGTCCTGCTCTCCCACGACGCCTTCAGCTATGTCGACTACGCCCGCCTCGGGGTGCGGCACGGCCTCGACCCCTACGTCAACGCCCCCGACGCGGCGCCGGCCGACCCCGCCTTCGCCCACGTCACCTGGACCGAAACGCCGAGCGCCTACGGCCCGCTCTTCACGCTCGCGACCTACCCGCTGGCCTGGCTGCCGATCTGGCTCGCCGTTGCGATCCTCAAGGCGGTCGCGGCGATCTCCGTCCTCGGCCTCGCCTGGGTCGTATCCCGCCTGGCGATCTGGCGCGGCGTCGACCCGGCCCGCGCCGCCGCCTTCGTCGCCCTCAACCCGCTGGTCCTCGTCCACGTGGTCGGCGGTGCCCACAATGACGGCCTGGCGATGCTCCTCACCACCCTCGGCGTCGCGGCCCTCGTGGTTCGCCGCGAGGCGAGCGGCGGCGCCTCCCTCGTAGCGAGCGCCGCGATCAAGTCCAGCAGCCTCTTCGTCGCCCCTTTCGCCCTCGCCGCCACCGCCCGGGACCAGATGTTGATGGGCCGAAAAGTGCGCCATATCGTGGTTTTTCGGCCCATCAACATGCTTGCCGCCGGGGCACTTGGGGCGGCGGTGGCGATCGGGCTCGCCGGCTGGCTCGCGTTCGGCTGGGACTGGCTGCACGCCTTCGGGCTCGCGGGGGAAAATCAGGGGCGGACGAGCCATCTTTCGATCCCGGTCACCTTCGCCCGCCTCACCGGGGTCGACGAGGGAGCGGTGCGGGTGGTGGCGCTGGCGCTCTTCGGCGTCGCCGTCGCCTGGCTCCTGGTCAAGGTCTGGCGCGGCGCCGACTGGATCCGCGCCGCCGCCTGGGCGGGCAGCGGCCTCCTGCTCGCCACCTCGTGGCTCCTCCCCTGGTACCTCGTCTGGCCGCTGCCGCTCGCCGCGGTCGCCCGCGACCGCGCGCTCGCCGTCGTCCTCCTCGTCCTCACCGCGTACCAGCTGGGCGCGCGCATCCCGCTCTAGCGCCAGCTCGGCGCGCCGCCGCCTCAGAGGATTTCCGGCGCGTGCCCGGCGGTTTCCTCGGTGCTCGCTTCGGCCTCCTCCGGGGACGGATGGAGGATGCCGGTGTGGATCGACCAGCCCTTGCGGCGGCCGATCACGGTGACGCCGCCGACGTAGATCAATTCGCCCACCGTCATCACGCCGCGCACCGCGATCGAGATCAGCGAGCCGACCGCGAAACTCCGTCCCGGCAGCGCCGCCTTCACCGCCCAGGCGAACGCCGCGTCGCGCACGCCGAGCCCGGCCGGGGCGACCAGCGTCACCAGCGCGGCGAAATAGCCGATCGCCTGCGCCGAGCCGACCAGCAGGATGTCCGAGTAGGGGATGTAGGTGACCGAGCGGGCGACGGCGTAGATGCCGAACGCGGTCACCAGCCAGACCAGCGAGTAGTAGACGATCAGCCCGATCTCGGCGCGCAGCGACATCACCACCGGCAGCGGGTCCCGGCCGAACGCGCGCAGCGCCCGGCTGGAGAGCTTGCCGAAGACGGTCGGGTGCAGGATCACGATCGCCACCGGGATGATCAGCAGCACCGCCCAGCGCTCCGGATAGCCCTGTAGATCGGGGTGCCTGATGATGAAGTAGGCGGCGACGACGATCGCCGAGGTCGCCGAGATCGCCTGCTCGTAGACGATCGAGGCGAGCGAGATCCGCCGCGGCACCCCGGCCCGCTCCGAGAGCAGCACCCGCCCGAGCACGTAGAGCACGCTGCCCGGCACGTAGCGCGCCAGCAGCGGCTGGCCCCACGCGACCTGCGCCCGGCCGAAGCCGATCCGGTAGCCGAGGCTGCGCAGGATCAGCTCCCAGCCGAAGGCGGAGAGGACGAAGTAGGCGACCAGGAGGATCAGCGCAGGGATCAGCCAGAGCACATGGAAGTGCACGCCTTCCTTCTGGATCTCCGACCACTGGTCGACCACGGTGAGGACGAGAAAGCCGAAGACGAGAACCGCGAGTCCGACCTGCAGAGCGAGGCGCACGCGCTTGCTCTTTGGGGGCTTGGTCCCAAAATTGGAACCTGCCTCACCGAGTCGATGGAGGAGTGGTTGCCGTCGCTCCACTCCTCCGCACCTTAGTGAGGTTCTGGGATAGTCACCCGATGGGCGAGTTCGAGCTGCTGGCGCTGCTTCGCGAGCGGCTGCCGGCGGCGGGTCCCCAGGTGCGCCTCGGCAGCGGCGACGACGCGGCCGTGACGGTGCCCGGCGGGGCGGTCGCGACCTCGGTCGACGCGCTGGTCGAGGGCGTCCACTTCCGCCGCGAGACCGCCACGCTCCGCCAGATCGGCCGCAAGGCGCTCTCCACCGCGCTCTCCGACCTGGCGGCGATGGGCGCGGCGCCCGGGGAGGCCTACGTCTGGCTCGGCGCGCCCGAGGACATGGACGAGGCGGAGCTGCTCGAGGTCGGCGAGGGCCTCGCCGAGGTGGCGGGCGAGACCGGGACGACGGTCGCGGGCGGCGACCTCACCCGCGCCCCGGTCCTCAGCCTCGCCGTCACCGTGACCGGACACGCACCGGAGGCGGAGGACTTCGTGACGCGCGCCGGCGCCCGCCCCGGCGACGTCCTGGTGGTGACCGGGGAGCTCGGCGGTGCCGCGGCGGGGCTCCTCCTGATCGAACGCCCGTCCGCCGCGGACCTGGACGCCCAGGCCGCCGAAGCCCTCCGAGCCCGCCAACTCGACCCGACCCCGCGCCTCGCGGCGGGCAAAGCGCTCGCCGAAGCCGGCGCCACGGCGATGATCGACGTCTCCGACGGGCTCGCCGGGGACGCCGGCCACGTCGCCTCCGCGAGCGGAGCGCACCTCGTCATCGATGCCGACGCGCTGCCGATCGCCCCCGGCGTCGAGGCGCTCGCCACCGCGACGGGCCGCGACGCCTTGGAGTTGGCCGCCTCAGGCGGCGAGGACTACGAGCTGCTGGCGGCGCTCCCGCCCGGGGCGCTGGCCGCCGCACGGGAGGCACTGGCCGCGCTGGGCACGCCGCTCACCGCGATCGGGAGGGTCGAAGCCGCCGACGACGGCAGTCCGCGAGCCGAGCTCAGGCGGCGCGATGGTGGAGCTGTGCCGAACCGTGGGTTCGATCAGCTGCACCCGCGTAGGCCCCGGTGAGGAGCTCGCGCACGCCCCGGCGCCGCAGCATCGCGTTCGCGACGCGGGACGGATCCGGCTTGTAGGTGCCGGTTTCGACGAGGTTCTTCAGTTCCGTTGCCTTCATCGATTTTGTTATCGGCTCGCTCATCGAGATCCTTAGTTTCAGGTAGTCCTACATGCGTCCATTAGGTAATCCGGACACCCGTCCGCTCCGTTCAAGTCGCTCCCGGTACGTTCGCGGTTGAGCACTCATTACCCTTCAAGCGTGGCAAATGGGTCTGCCCGCATTCTTCTCGTCGACGACGAGCAGTCGATTCAGACGCTGCTCAGCTATCCCCTGCGTAAGGAGGGCTACCACGTCACGTCCGCGCTGGACGGCTCGGAGGCCCTGCAGCGCTTCGACGAAGGGCGCTTCGACCTCGTCGTCCTGGACCTGATGCTGCCGCGCCGCGACGGCGTCGAAGTGTGCCGCGAACTGCGCTCCAAAAGCCAGGTCCCGATCATCATGCTGACCGCAAAAGGCTCGGAGTCCGACAAGGTCGCCGGCCTCGAGGTCGGTGCCGACGACTACATCACCAAGCCCTTCTCGATGCGCGAGTTCCGCAGCCGGGTCAAAGCGGCGCTGCGCCGCTCGCGTATGGCCGGGTCCCCCGCCGAGCGCGGCGACGACGGGCCGATCGTCCACGCCGACCTGACGATCGACTTCGACCGCCGCCTCGTCACCCTCGCCGACGAGGAGATCAAGGTCACCTACGTCGAGTTCGAGATCCTCGGCGCCCTCGCCCGCTCGCCCGGCCGCGTGCTCACCCGCGAGACGCTGCTCGAGCACGTCTGGGGCGACTCCGAGTACCGCGACCCGCGCACCGTCGACGTCCACATCCGGCACCTGCGCGAGAAGATCGAGCGCGACCCGAAGGAGCCGGAGTTCCTCTTCACGGTGCGCGGCGTCGGCTACCGCTTCGTCGAGTAGCCGATGCGACGGCGCCTGCGACCGAGCCGCTTCGGCGGGCGCATCGCCCTCACCACGGTCGGCATCGCCCTCACCACCGCCGTCGTCATCTACGTCTACGTGGTCGCGATCGGCGGCGCGGGCTCCGGCGACGACGGCGTCAAAGAGGAGATCGTCGTCGGCGGCCTGATCGCCGCGGCGCTCGCCCTCGCCGCCGGCATCTACTACGCCAACGTCGCCGCGACCAACGTCCGCCGCCTCCAGGACGCCGCCCGCAAAGTCGCCGACGGCAACTTCGAGACGACGATCCCGGTCGCCTCGGTCGGCCAGCTGGCGCCACTCGCCCGCACCTTCAACGAGATGCAGCGGCGCCTGGCCGAGCTCGACATCGCCCGCAAAGTCTTCATCGCCAACGCCAGCCACGAGCTGCGCACGCCGATCTTCAGCCTCGGCGGCTTCGTCGAGCTGCTCGAGGAAGAGGACCCGAGCCCGGCCGAGCGGGAAGAGTTCGTCCGCACGATGCGCCAGCAGATCGAGCGCCTGACCAAGCTGACGACCGACCTGCTCGACCTCTCCCAGCTCGACGCGGGGGCGATGGTGATGACCGCGGGGAGCGTCGACCTGGGCGAGCTGGCCCGCGAGGCGGCCCGCGAGTTCGGCCCCCGCGCCGAGGCCCACGGCTCCCGTCTGCAGCTGCGAACGGCCCAGCACCCGGTGATCGCGTTGGCCGACCGTGATCGGGTGAGGCAGATCATTCGTATCCTGCTTGACAACGCCCTCACCCACACCCCCGAGGGCACCGAGGTATCAGTGACCGCCAACTCCTCCAGCCGACGCCGTGCCGAGCTGATCGTCAGCGATCAGGGTCCTGGCATCCCCCAGCGGGTACAGGGACGGATCTTCGAGCGCTTCTACACCGGCGATTCCTCCGGCGGCTCCGGCCTCGGATTGGCGATCGCCTCCGAGCTGGCGCAGCGGATGGACGGGCGGATCACGATCAGCTCGAGCCGCCGCTTCACCGCCTTCACCCTGGAGCTGCCGCAGGCCCGCCTCGGCGAGGCGCCGGTCTCGGGGCGCCCGCTGGTCAAGGCCGCCCAGTGAGCCGCCGGGCCGCGAGCGCGGCGCTCCTCGCCCTGCTGGCGACGCTCGCCCTCGCCCTGCTCGCCGGCTGCGGCAGCGGCACCTCGACCGTGATCTTCAAGGACAAGACCGAGGACTCGACCGCGACCGCGCCGGAACCGGAAGCGGGCGGCGAAGGCGCCGACCCCGAAGCCCCGCCGCAGGTCCCGCGCGAAGTGGCGATCGAGACCGGCTCGCCCGGCTTCGACGCGACCGCGATCTACCGCGACGACTCGCCCGGCGTGGTCACGATCCGCTCGATCTTCGGCGGCGCGGAGGGCGGCGCCGAGGGCTCCGGCTTCGTGCTCGACCCGAACGGCGAAATCGTCACCAACGCCCACGTCGTCACCGAAGAAGAAGCGGGTGGCGGCCGCAAGCCGGCGAAGGAAGTCTTCATCGAATTCTCGAACCGGAACATCCTCGAAGCCAAGATCCTCGGCTTCGACCCGTTCGCCGACGTCGCCCTGCTGAAGGTCGAACCGGAAGGCTTCCCGCTGCACGCGCTGGAACTCGGCGACGACTCCGAGCTCGAAGTCGGCGAGCCGGTCGCGGCGATCGGCAGCCCCTTCGGCGAGGAGCGCTCGCTCTCGGTCGGCGTCGTCTCGGCCACCGACCGCCCGGTCAAATCGCTGACCCAGTTCATGATCGAGGGCGCGATCCAGACCGACGCCTCGATCAACCCGGGCAACTCCGGCGGCCCGCTGCTCGAAAGCGAGGGCAAGGTGATCGGGATCAACCAGCAGATCGAGACCAACTCGGGCGCCAACGACGGCGTCGGCTTCGCCGTGCCGACCTCGGCGATCGAACGCTCGGTGGAACAGCTGCGCGAGAACGGGCACGTCGAATACGCCTACATCGGGGTCTCCAGCTCGCCGCTCTACCCGCAGCTGGCGCAGAAGCTCGGCATCGATTCCGACTTCGGCGCGATGGTCGCCAGCGTCGTCCCCGGCGGCCCGGCCGACAAGGCGGGGCTGAAGGGCGCCGACGGCACGCTCCAGTTCCAGGCCGCCGAATACGAAACCGGCGGTGACGTGATCGTCGAAGTCGAAGGCCACAAGGTCGTCCAGCCCGACGCGCTGATCCGGGCGGTGGGCGAAAAGAAACCGGGCGAAAAGCTCGAACTGACGATCCTCCGCGACAACAAGCGCGAGACCGTCGACGTAACGCTGGGCAAGCGGCCCGACCAGGTCGGATAGTCCGCGCCGGCGAGGCCGACGCATAGATCTCGGCCGCTTCGGTTAGTAGAACTCCGGCCTTGCTTCAGGAAGTCGCCATAGGACAGAAGTCGCTCGCGGACTACTCGAGCATCGTCGGTCGCGAGACGACCGAGCAGATCCTCGCGCTCGCCGAGCCGCTGAAGGGCAAACGCGTCCTGCACGTCAGCGCGACCGCGTTCGGCGGCGGTGTGTCGGAGATCCTCTACACGATCGTGCCGCTGATGCGCGACGTCGGGGTCGACGCCCACTGGCATGTGATCTTCGGCAAGGAGGAGTTCTTCGAAGCGACGAAGCTCCTCCACAACTCGCTGCAGGGCGCGCCCGAGACGCTCACCGAGGAGCAGTGGGCGGTCTTCGACGAGATCAACGCGATCAACGCCGACGGGCTGGAAGGCGAGTGGGACGCGGTGATCGTCCACGACCCGCAGCCGATCGGCCTGCGCCGGGGCGCCGCGCACAAGGGCGGCAAGTGGATCTGGCGCTGCCACATCGACCTCTCGACCCCGAACCCGGCGCCGATCGCCCGCCTGCTGCCGCTGATCGAAGAGTACGACGCGTCGGTCTGGCACATGGACCAGTACGTCCCCAAGGACATGGGCGCCCACCGCGACGCGGTCAACATCATCCCGCCGGCGATCGACCCGCTCTCGCCGAAGAACATGGCCTTCTCCCGCGAGGACGCCGCCTTCATCTGCCAGCAGTTCGGGATCGACCCGGCGCGGCCGCTGATCACCCAGGTCAGCCGCTTCGACCCGTGGAAGGACCCGATCGGCGTCATCGACGCCTACCGCCAGGTCACCGCGCAGGTGCCCGACGTGCAGCTGGCGATGGTCGGCTCGATGGCCTCCGACGACCCCGAGGGCCGCGAGTACTTCCAGAAAACCTACGAATACGCCGACAACGACCCGGACATCAAGATCCTGTCGAACCTGAACAACGTCGGCGCGATCGAGGTCAACGCCTTCCAGTCCCAGTCCGACATCTGCCTGCAGAAGTCGATCCGCGAGGGCTTCGGGCTGACCGTCACCGAGGCGCTCTGGAAGGGGCGCCCGACGATCGGCGGCAACGTCGGCGGCATCCCGCTGCAGATCGAGGACGGCGTCTCCGGCTTCCTCGTCAACTCCCCCGAGGAGTGCGCGGTGCGCTGCCTGGAGATCCTCAAGGACCCGGGGCTCGGCAAGACCCTCGGCCGCGAAGGCAAGGAGCACGCCCGCCGCGAGTTCCTCTCGCCGCGCCTCCTCCGCGACTGGCTTGGACTGCTGGGCAGGTTGGGCACCTGATCTTGGGTACCTAGCTTCACCATCTCGAAGCTTCTGCCCTTCCCCATCCGTTTAGGCTTGGCGTCCTGTGAGTGACGCGCCGCTGATCATCGTCTCGAACCGGGGCCCGGCCCAGTTCGAGCGGGACGAGAACGGCAACCGCACGGTGCGCCGCGGCGGCGGCGGGCTGGTCACGGCGCTCTCCGGCCTGGTCTCCCACCGCGATGCCCTCTGGATCGCCTCGGCGATGACCGAAGAGGACATCGTCGTCTCCGAAGAAGAAGGCGGCCCGGTCTCCCTCGACATCGACGGGATCGACTACCGGGTGGCGATGGTCGAGTCCGACCCGCGCGCCTACGACCGCTTCTACAACGTGATCGCGAACCCGATCCTCTGGTTCATCCAGCACTACCTCTGGGATCTCTCGAACGCGCCGGACATCCGCCAGGAGGAGCTCGACGCCTGGGACGAGGGCTACCAGCAGGTCAACGCCGACATCGCAGCCGCGGTGGTGAAGCAGATCGAGGGCACCGACGACCCCCTGGTGATGCTCCACGACTACCACCTCTACACCGCGCCGGGGAAGATCCGCGAGGCGCGCCCGGACGCCTTTCTGCACTTCTTCGTCCACATCCCCTGGTCCCAGCCGGACAGCTGGCGGGTGCTGCCGGGCCGGATCCGCGAAGCGATCTACGAGGGGATGACGGCCAACGACATCATCGGCTTCCACACCCACCAGTACTGCATCAACTTCCTGCGCTGCTGCGACGAACTGCTGGAAGGGGCGGAGGTCGACTACCTGAACGCCCAGGTCACCTACAAAGGCCACACGACGCTGGCGCGGGCCTACCCGCTGGGGATCGACGCCGAGCGCCTGCGGCGGGCGGCCGCCTCCAAGGAGGTGGCAGAGGCCGAGCGCGAGGTGCTGGAGCGCCGGCGCCGCTATCTGATCATCCGGGTCGACCGGGCGGACCTCTCGAAGAACGTGCTGCGCGGCTTCACCGCCTTCGACACCTTCCTCACCCAGCACCCGGAGTTCCGCGAACAGGTCACCTTCATCGCCCACCTCCAGCCCTCGCGCCAGGACGTGCCGGAGTACGCCGAGTACCGCGAGCGGATCGAAGCGCTGGTCGCCGTCGTCAACCACCGCCACGGGACCACCGACTGGATGCCGATCGACCTGCGCATCTACGAGAACTTCGCCGACGCCGTCGCCCGCTACAAGCACTACGACCTGCTGATGGTCAACGCGATCTTCGACGGGATGAACCTGGTCGCCAAGGAGGCGCCCGCGGTCAACACGCGCGACGGCGTGCTGATGCTCTCCGAGAACACGGGCTCCCACCAGGAGCTCGAGGACTGGGTGATCTCGGTCAACCCCTTCGACATCCAGGAGCAGTCGGATTCGATCTACCGCGCCCTGACGATGGAGCCGGAGAAGAAGGCCGAGCTGGCGCAGGGCCTGCGGGACATCATCTTCGCCCGCGACCCCGGCGACTGGGTCGACGACCAGCTCGCCGACATCGAAAAAGCCCGCGCCGCGCGGACTTCCTCCTAGCGGCGGGGGGAGAGATCCGGTCCGCCGGGCCCTTGGCGGGCCGTGGCGGGTGTGCGGATCAGATGGCGCGGGGTGGCGCGGGTGGCGGCGATCGTCCTCGTCGCGCTGATCGCCCTGCGCCTCCTCCCCGCTCTGCTCCACGCCCCTGAACCCCCACCGGTCCCGGCAAACGTCGGCCTGCCCAAGGGGAAGCCATCGGCGGCGCGGCCGACCCGGACCAAGCCACCGAGGCCTCACCGCCGGCCCCTCCACGACGCTCCCGCCGCCACCGCGAAGATCGGCACCGGAACCCGCCATCACCGCAAGCGCCCTCCCCGATCCCACCCCGCTCGCCCTCACCGCTCGCCGCGGCCGCCACCGACCTCCGAAGGGGTCGAACCGACCTCTCCTCCGGCCACCGAACTCTCGCCTCCGCCGGCCCCGGAACCCGTCCCTGAACCGGTCCCGGCGCCCCTCCCGGAACCCCCGCCGGCACCCCCATCCGTGCCCGGCGACGGTAGCCAGGAGTTCGCGCCGCACTAACACCGCTATAGTGCGCCGTCGCTTATGGCCGCACCCCGCGAATACGAGCTGGTCCTGATGCTGGACCCCCAGTTGGACGCCCCCGCCAGAGATGCCTTGGCGCAGCAGGCGCGTGGCCAGATCGAGGGTGCCGGCAGCATCAAAGGCGAGAACTCCTGGGGCCTTCGCAAGATGGCCTACGAAATCAATCGCCGCACCGAGGCCGATTACCGCTGGTACCGCTTCGAGGGCTCGAACGAGCTGCTTGAGACGCTCGACCACGAACTGAAGATCGCCGACGGCGTCCTGCGCTTCCGGATCTTCAAAGTGGAGGCGAACACGCCGACGCTCGTGCCGCCCGCCGTCGCCGCTCCCGGCCCGCGCGAGCGCTCCGATGGCCCGCGCGATCGCGGCGACCGCGGCGACCGCGGCCCGCGTGACGATTCCCCACGCGATGACGCCCCGCGTGACGATGCTCCGGCCGAGTCCGCGCCCGAGCCCGCCGCCGCCGCTGAGCCGGCCGGCGAGTAGTTCCGCCCCCCTCCGTTTCCCCCGGTCTTTCCGTCAATCCCCTCCGCCGAGGGGGGTAAGTCGCGCCGTGCCCGGGCCTAGACTGGAAGTCAACAACGAATCCAGAGGAGTGAAGAGTCTTGGCAGCTTCGAACGTGAACGTGGTGGTCATCACCGGGAACCTCACCAAGGATCCTGAACTGCGCAGCACCACCGGCGGCATGTCCGTTTGCGAGATGCGGGTGGCGGTCAACAGCAGGCGCAAAGACCAGAGCGGCCAGTGGGTCGACAAGCCCAACTACTTCGACGTGGTCGTCTTCGGCGCCCAGGGCGAGAACTGCGCCAACTACTTGTCGCGCGGTCGTCCGCTGGCGGTCGAAGGCCGCCTCGACTGGCGCGAGTGGGAGGCGAAAGAAGGCGGTGGCAAACGCCAGGCCGTCCAGATCATCGCCAACTCGGTCCAGTTCCTCGGCTCCCGCGACGGTGGCGGCGGCAACGGCAACGGTGGCGGCGGTCAGCAACAGCAGCCGCCCCAGCAGTCCTACAGCCCCCAACAGAGCGACGTCCCGGCCGACGAATCGGACTTCGGCCCGGTCAGCACCGGCGGACAAGAAGACGACATTCCGTTCTGAGCCGGCACTGGTAGCCGCTTAGCAATTCAGTCGGTCGGCGCGAAAGCGCCGACCGACGCTTATCTGTAGGCTTCGCCGTCGCTTATGCCTAGAGCCCGTGAGACCTCATCGACCCAAGGCGCCCGTCGTGGCCGCCGCGGCGCCGACCGTGCCCGCCCCCGCAAATACACGCGGGTCAACTCCGAAGTCGTCGACTACAAGGATCTGAACCTCCTTCGTCGCTTCCTCTCCGACAAGGGGAAGACGCGCGGTCGTCGAGTGACCGGCCTTTCTCGCGCCCACCAGCGTCAGCTTTCGGTGGCCGTGAAGCGGGCGCGCGAGATCGCGCTCCTGCCGTACGTCGGAGAGCGCTGATGGCGCAGGCCATCTTGCTTGCCGACGTCGAGAACCTCGGCGAGCGCGGTACCGCCGTCGAGGTCGCGCCCGGTTACCTGCGCAACTACCTGATCCCGCGCAAGCTGGCCCAGCCCGCGACCCCCGGCGCGCTCGAGGAAGCCCAGCGCCGCATGGAGGCCGCCGAGCGCGCCGCCGAAGCCCGCGCCGCCCGCGAAGCCGAAGCTGCCGGCCTGCTCTCCAAAACCGTGCTCACGATCCACGAGCGCGCGGGCGAGGACGGCCATCTCTTCGGCTCCGTCGGCCCCCAGCAGATCGTCGACGCCCTGCGCGACGCCCGCGACCTCCGCATCGACAAACGCAAAGTCATGCTCGACCAGCCCCTCCGCCAAATCGGCACCTTCATGGTCGAGATCGACCTCGGCGACGGCAACGTCGCCGCCGTCAAGACGATCATCTCCGAGGAGAAATAGTCCAAGACCCGGCCTCGGGAGGCTGGTGGCCGGGGAAGGGACGCGGCCGTCTGAAGCTGGCGCCCGAGGTAAGGGACGCTGCCCTCTCGGCGGCGGCCTGGCAGGCTGTGGCCGCCGCCGAGAGGGCGGGTCTGTGGGGAGTGACGGATCCGGGGAGGGTTCGCGACGCGGGACGCACGAGAGTCCCACGAGGATGTGACGAGACTCGCATCTCGTGAAGGAGAGCGTGGGAAGTCCACGCTTCCGTGCGTGTTGGGCAACAGTCAATTCCGCGCTGCGTGGATTAGGGCCCCTATAGGGCGGGAAATACACGCAGCGCGTTTTCGGGGCCTCTCATCAGGCCCGAAAAGCGCCCGAATGTGCCGGTAGGTCGCGGAAAGTGTGGAGTTCCCGGCATCTCTCGCACGACTTCGTGCCGGGCGTGGCTTCTCTCGCACGCACCTTCGACGTAAGTCCGACTTCGTGCCGTCCCTGTGCCAGGTGTTTCACGAACCCCTCACGTCCTGGGCGTCTCATCGCGGTCACAGCCAGCCAGGACCGCGATGAGACGCCCAGGACCATCTAGGACTGCCGGGGCGGCCGGCACAACCCCGTCCCCCGCCACCTCGCCCCCCACCCGTCCCGCAACACCCGCGCTTCGCAACAAAAGCGTGATTTCTTTTCCAACGTATTTGCGCCCTCGCCCGCGCGGCCGAGGTCGCCGCTCTGGTTTCATCGACTTCCCGTCTCGCCTCTCCCCCCGTTCCGCCGATCCACCCTCTATCCCTAATCCCTGACTGATGCCTCCGTCTCCGGCAACCCACGTACCGCCTCAGAACATCGAGGCCGAGGAGTCCGTCCTCGGCGCGATGCTGGTCGCCGAGCCGACCCTGACCCGCGTCATCGACGAGGTCAAGCTCAACGAGGCCGACTTCTACCTCGACCGCCACCGGGCGATCTTCGAGGCGATCCACAACCTTTACGCGGCCTCGAAGCCGGTCGACGAGCTCTCCGTCGCCGAGGCGCTGACGCAGACGAACAAGATCGACGAGGCGGGCGGCAAACATTATGTCTCCGAGCTCGCCGCGAAAGTTCCCGCCGCCGGCAACGCGAAACACTACGCCGAGATCGTCCAGCAGAACTCGCTGCTGCGGCGGCTGCTCGGCGCCGGCCAGGAAATCCAGGGCTGGGTCAACGAGCGCGACGGCGAACCGCGCGAACTCTCCGAGCGGGCCGAGAAACTCCTCTTCGAAGTTGCCCACAAAGAGCAGGCCTCCGACTTCCGCATCATCGGCGACATCCTCCACGACGAGGTCGACCGCCTCGAGAAGCTCTCGACCGGCGAGAACGAGCTCACCGGCACCCCGTCGGGGTTCCGTGACATCGACGCGGTCACCGGTGGCTTCCAGCCCGGCAACCTGATCATCGTCGCCGCCCGTCCGGCGATGGGCAAGAGCGCCTTGGTCGCCAACATCGCCGAAAACGTGGCGGTCAAGCGCGACAAGCCCGTCGCCTTCTTCTCGCTCGAGATGTCCGAGGTCGAGCTCGCCCAGCGCTTCATCGCCTGCCGCGCGCGCATCCCCGGCGACAAGCTGCGCAAAGGCCAGGTGTCCCCGCGCGACTGGCCGAAGGTGCTGCGCGCCGCCAACGAACTCGAGAACGCGCCGCTCTGGTTCGACGACTCCTCCGACCTCAGCATCCTCGACCTGAGGGCGAAGGCGCGCCGCCTCCACGCCCAGGAACAGGACCGCGGCGGCCTCGGCCTGATCATCCTCGACTACATGCAGCTGATGCGCTCCGACGACGCGCGCGCCAACCGCGTCGAGCAGGTCGGCCAGATCAGTCGTGGGCTCAAGATCCTGGCCCGCGAGCTCGAGGTCCCGGTCATGGCGATCTCGCAGCTCTCCCGCGCGCCCGAGCAGCGCTCCCCGCCGAAGCCTCAACTCTCCGACCTGCGCGAGTCGGGGCAGATCGAGCAGGATGCCGACCTGGTTGCCTTCCTCTACCGCGCGGACTACTACCGCGACCCCGACGAGGAGCCCGACGGCCTCGCCCAGCTGATCATCGCCAAGCATAGGAACGGCCCGATCGCGACCAAGGATCTGGTCTTCCTCGACCGCTATCCGAAGTTCGCCGACTACAGCGGCCAGGAGGCGCCGATCGAACAGCCCGTCGGTGAATCCCCGCCGCCCTACGACGAGGCCGCCGCGGCGGGCCCGGAGTTCTGATGGCCCCCGCGATCGCCCGCTCCGAACCGTTCCGCGACCAGGTCTGCACCCTGGGGGTCTGCGACGGCTCCGGCTGGATCCTCGGCCCCGAAGACGTCGCGCGCCCGTGCGACTGCCGTGAACAACGCCTCAACCGCGGGCACAACCGCGGCATCTCCTCGGTCATCCCGGCCCGTTATCGCGGCGTCTCCTTCGACCGCCCGCCGGTCTCTGACATGGCGCGAGACCTGCAGACGAAAGCGGCGCTCGGCGAGGTGCGCGCCTACGTCGATGACCTCGAGCGGCGGCTCGCCGAGGGGCGCGGCCTGTGGATCTTCGGCGACACCGGCACCGGCAAGACGACCCTGGCGATGCTGATCTCGAAGGCGGCGCTGGAGGCCGGCAAAAGCGTCGCTATCTACTCGCTGCCGAAACTCCTGGCCCGCATCCGTCGCACCTACGACTCCGAACCCGGCGGCGACAACTACCTCTCCTTCTTCGACAAGCTCACCTCGGTCGACCTCCTCCACATCGACGACCTAGGCGCCGAGAAACGCTCCGACTGGGTGCTCGAGCAGCTCTACGCCCTGGTCAACGAGCGCTACGAGACCGAGCGCTCCGTGGTGATCACGACGAACCTGGGCCACGAGGAGTTGGAGGAGCAGATCGGCTCCCGAACCGTGTCCCGTCTGTCCCAGATCTGCGACGAAGTCCCCCTCTTCGGCACCGACCGCCGGTACGGCGCGATGCCCCGCGTCGCCTAGAGCGAACCGGCCGGGGCGACCCAGACGCTCTCGAAGCTGAGGCTCGTCAGCTCGAGGATGCGGTCGTAGTCGCGGTCGTAGTGAAGGATCCCCATCCCCGCCTCGTGGGCGCAGGCGGCGATCATCAGGTCGATCGGCGACATGCGGTGGTGGCCGACGCGAGCCAGCTCGCGCTGCGCTTTGTGCGCGGTTGCTTCGACATCGGCATCGATCGAAACGGCGGCCAACATGCGGAGTCGATCCACGCTCTGTTCGTGGTCTACAGCCGACTGGGCGGAGTAGCCGGCCTCGAGCAAAAACGGCGTGCAGGCGGCGATCTCCTCCGAGTCGAGCATTTCGACCACCGCGTTGAGACGAACGCGCGGCATCGCGCCCGCGAGGAGGAACGACCACGCCGAATTGTCGATCAGCAGCACGCTACTCGTTGTCGTAGCGAGCGATCAGGCCGAGGTGCTTGACCTCCGCCGCCGCGTCGAGATCCACCTTGGGGCCATTGCCGCTCAGGATCCAGTCGATCATCTCCCGGCGCGCCCGTCTCGCCTCCTCGCTCTGATCGGCCAGTCGGCGCGCCTTGATCTGCGCCCCGAGCGTGACCAACTCGGCGAAGTCGATCCGTTCCCCCTCGCCGAGCTTTGCACGCAGCTTGTCCAGCGCGGCCTGCACGGACGGCGTCTCGGTGATCGTATGGCGGGGTCTGGTGGTCGGCACCCGGCGAGTGTAACACCGTGCCGCACCTGCTCCGGGGTGTTCAGTCGAGGGGCGTAGCCGCATCGGTCGCCCACAACCGTCAGAATCAGGCCAGTGCCGGGCGTGGTCATAGTCGGCGCCCAATGGGGCGACGAGGGCAAGGGCAAGATCACGGATCTGCTCGCCGAGCGGGCTACCACGATCGTCCGCTTCCAAGGCGGCAACAACGCGGGTCACACGATCGTCCGTGACGGTGAGACGTTCGCCTTCCACCTGATCCCGTCGGGGATCCTCCACTCGACGAAGACGTGCGTGATCGGCAACGGGGTCGTCGTCGACCCGCGGGTGCTGCTGCACGAGATCGACGGGTTGAAAAAAGCCGGGATCAGTGTCGCGAACCTGAAGCTGTCCGCGAACGCGCACCTGATCATGCCCTACCACGTGCTCCTCGACACCGCGAGTGAGACGAAACTGGGGAAGAACTCGATCGGGACGACGCGGCGCGGGATCGGCCTCGCCTACGCCGACAAGGCGCTGCGGCTCGGCATCCGCGTGCAGGACCTGCTCGACGAGAAGATCCTGCGGACGAAGATCCGCGCCGCGCTGGAGCCGAAGCAGCAGGCGCTGCGCGAACTCTCGGTGCAGCGGCGCAAACTGCGTAAGGAAGCAGGCGACGAAGCGAAGGCCGCGGCCGAGGGCTCGATGGGCGGGGTCATCGACCCGCGTCCCGACCTGCACGCGATGGTCGAGGAGCACGTCGCCTACGGCCACCGACTCGAGCCCCATATCGCCGATACGGCGAAGCTCTGCTGGGACGCGCTCGACGGCGGCGAGACGGTGATCTTCGAGGGCGCCCAGGCGACCCTCCTCGACCTCGACCACGGCACCTATCCCTTCGTCACCTCCTCCAACCCGATCGCCGGCGCGGCGACCGTGGGGGCGGGCGTCGGACCCACCGACATCGACGAAGTGTGGGGGATCGCCAAGGCCTACACGACCCGGGTCGGCGCCGGCCCCTTCCCGACCGAGCTGCACGACGAGACCGGCGACCAGCTGATCGAACAGGGCCATGAGTACGGCACCACCACCGGCCGCCGTCGGCGCGCGGGCTGGATGGACCTGGTCGGGCTGCGCTACGCGGTCCGCCTGAACCGCATGAACGCGCTGGCGATCACCAAGCTCGACGTGCTCAGCGGCGTCGGCCCCCTCCGGGTCGCGGTGCGTTATCGCTCCAAGGAAGGCGCGACCCTCAACGAGTTCCCCTACCACCAGTCGATCCTCCACTCGGCCACCGCCGAGTACGAGGAGCTCCCCGGCTTCGACGAGGACATCACCGGCTGCAAATCCTTCACCGACCTCCCCACCGCCGCCCGCGATTACCTCGGCTTCATCGCTGAGTTCGTCGGCGTGCCGATCAAGCTGGCGGGCGTCGGGCCCGCCCGCGACGAGGTCGTCTGGGTCGAGTAGCCCCCCGGGTCCCCGGACCCGATCTCAAACGCGACGGTTCGCTAAATACCTCTTGAGCATTTCGGTACGCGCTGTTACGCTCCCCAACGCGCAACGGTTCCTGATTGGTACCAGTGCGTGCTTCGTTGATTTTCGAGGGTCCAGCGGGAGGAGCCAACTTGAGTGTCCGGACGCCGGTGGCAGGGCCACCGTTCGAGGAAACACCCCGTCTTCGCAACTACGACCGCCTGAAGCCAGGCCGCAGCCAGTCCCAACTCGACGTGATCGCCAGCCAACGATTCCGTTTGCAACGGGCGATGATCGAACTCACCGCCCGCGAAGGGTTCGAGGCGGTCACCGTCCGCAAGCTGACCAAGGCCGCGAGCGTCTCCAGCCGCGCCTTCTACCTGCGCTTCTCGGGCGTCGACGACTGCCTGCTGAGCGCCTACGCCGAGACCATGGCGGGCGTGGCGAACCGGATCAGGGCGACTCGCACGGTGGAGCTCGAGCCTGCCGACCAGGTCGACCTGGCGCTCCGTGCGCTCCTCGACCGGCTGCTGATCAACCGCGACGTCGCCCGCTTCGCGCTGATCGAGGTATACGCGGGCGGGCCCGCCGCGCTCGCCGCGATCGCGGCCGAGGAACGACGGATCGAATCGGCGCTCCGCGGGTGCCTCGACCGGCGCTCGCGACGGATCCCGAAGGCGATCGCGGCGGCGCTCGTCGCCGCGTCCCTGCGCTGCGCCCGGGTCCAGCTGATCGACGCCTCGCCGTCGGAGCGGGCCCGGACGATCGACCTGCTGATCGAGTGGGCGCGTGACCTGGTCGAGGACAGGGAGGACCTCGGCGTCCCCGCCGTGGCGATCGAGGCGGGCTCCGCGACGGCCGACGCATGGGGTGACGAGAGGCCGACGTCCGGCGAGCGTGACGACGAAGACCTCCTCTTGGCGGCCGTCCTGCGCCTGGCGCTGCCGCACGGCTTCCACGGGCTCACCTCGAGCAAGGTGAGCTCGGCCGCGGGCCTACCGACGGCACGCTTCCGCCGTCATTTCGCCGACCTCGCCGACGGCTACCTGGCCGCCATCAGCCGAACATGCAGGTCGTTCTTCATCGAGCTGACAGCGGGCGAGGGCTCGCCGACGACCGCCCAGGCGTCGATCCGAGCCGCCCTCCGCAAGGCCTCCCGCCGGGCCACATCCGACCCGGCCGCCGCCCGCCTCACCTTCCGGCAGGTCGTCGACGCCGGCGTCGCCGGGCTCACATGCAGGGAAGCACTGATCTCGGAGCTCGCGCTGGCCTGCAGCGCGACCACACCGCCGGGCGTGCGGCTGCGGCCGATCCGGGCGGAGGCCAGCATCGCGGCCCTCTGGGCGACCCTTGCGATGAGCGCGGCCTGACGGATAGGTCGCGTACCGAAATACGGTCGTCGGACCGCTTCTTTCGGCCCGTCGCCGGGTTTATAGAGTGCGAACGGGTGGTATAGGTTGACCCGCGCGCAAACCATTTCATGGTTTGACGCAACGTTTCGACGGCCAAAAGCCCCCGATGGGCCCGGGCCGCTAAAAGGAGAGATATAGGGATATGCGCAAACACGTGCTGATAGTCCTCGCTTTGGGGGCCTTGATCGCCGTTTCGGCGGTCGGAATCGCAACCGCGGCGGGCGGCGAAACGCCGGTCACGGTCAAAGTCGGCAACCTCGAACTGACGGCAAACGGCGGCTTCAGCCCGAAGGCGCTGTCGAAGACCAAGCAGACGCCGATCGAACTCAAGGCGTCGGGCGAAGTCAAAGAGGCCGACGGGTCCCACCCGCCGGCGATCCGCGAAGTGATCTTGGAAGCCGACAAAGCCGGCGAAGTTCACCTCAAGGGCATTCCGACCTGTAAATCGGGTCAGCTGCAGGCGACCGACACCCAGGCCGCCGAAAAGGCTTGCAAGTCGGCCATCATCGGCACCGGTGAAGCGACCGCCGAGGTTGCCTTCGCCGAACAGAATCCGATCGACGTGAAGTCGAAAATCCTCGTGTTCAACGGCGGCGAAAAGGGCGGGAAGGCGACGATGTTCATCCACGCCTACTTCTCGAACCCGATCTCCGGCGCGATCGTCACCACGGTGACCATCAAGAAGCACAAGAACGGGCGCTTCGGCACCCAGGCGATCGCCAAGATCCCGCAGATCACCGGCGGCAGCGGCTCGATCGTCAAGTTCAACCTGAACATCAAAAAGAACGTGGCGGGCCACAACCCGATCAGCTCGACCTGTCAGGACGGGAAGCTGAAAGTCCACGTCGAAGGCAAGTTCGAAGACGGCACCAAGGCGACGACGGAAATCGTCCGCGCCTGCACGCCGAAGGGCTGAGCCTCAAGGCAAAGCTCTCCTGACGAGAGCGCAGGATCGAAAGGGCGGCCTCCGGGCCGCCCTTTCTCGTTCCCCGCACCGAGGCGTACCCAAAAGCGGTTCGGGCCTTCGGCCAATACGGGAGCACGGCCTTGATGCACAAGTTCTCCCTTCTATAGTTGTCAGAGCGGGCAAGCGGAAGGACGCCAGGTGGTAGGGACCTACGACGGAGCGGCGATCGCCGCGACCGAGCTCCGATTCAGAGAAGACCTGTGGCGCTCCGCGCCCAAAGACGCCGTCGAGGAGGCGGAAGTCCGGCATCGCCTCTTTGGCCCGATACTCGCCACCGTCTTCGGCGACCTCCCCGACGTCAGCCTGATGAACCTCGTCCAAGGCGCGGCGGAGCCGGGCGCCGCCGAGGAGGGCCACCTTGCCGCCGCCCTCGAATGGGTGCGCTCCCGCGAGGTCGATTATTTCGTCTCGGTTTCTTCCGACCGTCCCGGCGCCGAGGCCGCGGAGCACTGGCTCAGGTCGCGCGGCTACGAACCCGGCCCGCTCGTCCGCCGCTTCGTCCATCCGGGGACAGAGGAGAGGGCCGACGCCCCGAGCCCCCTCGAGATCTCCGAGCTCGGCCCGCTCGAGACCGAAGGCATGAGCCACATCTACGGCGAGGTCATCGGCCTCTCGAGCCTCGCCACGGTCCTCATCCTGGGACTTCCCGCGCGCGACGGCTGGCACTGCTACCGGGCGAGCCTCGGCGGGCAGGAGGTGGCCTGCGGCGCGATGCTCATCCTCGGCAAGGTGGCCCTCCTCGGCCTCGAAGCAACCGCGCCCGAGGCGAGGCGCCACGGTTGCCACACCGCCCTGCTCGAGCGGCGCCTCATCGACGCGAGGGCGCACGGATGCGACATCGCGGTGGCGGAGGTCTGCGATGCCCCTCCGGCGAGCCTGTCGGCCGTCAGGAACCTGGAGCTCCTCGGCTTCGAGGAGATCGCCGGCAGCTCCACCTGGCGCCGGCCGACCGGCATCGCCTAGGGGCGACTGGTTCATCCGGCCGCATCGCCGGCAAGCCGGCCCCCTCTCCCCTACCCTTCCAGGCGTGACGCGGCGATCCACCTCGCTCCTCGCCACCATCGTCGTGGGAGCGGCCCTCTGCGCCCCCGCCGCGGCAACCGCGGCCGACTCTCCGTCCTCGGCCCCGGAAGTCCCCTGGGGCGCCGGCTGCGAACCCGCCCCGAGCGTGGCCCTCCGCACCGCCTCCAACTGCGGGGCGACCCTGGTCGAAGGCAACGCCGTCCCACCCCCCAACGCCCCGCCAGCGGTCAAACGAGTCATCGCCGCCGCCAACGAAATCGACGAAACCCCCTACATCTGGGGCGGCGGCCACGCCAGCTTCATCGCCAAGGGTTACGACTGCTCAGGCGCCGTCTCCTACGCCCTCCACGGAGCCGACCTCCTCGGCTACACCCAGGTCAGCGGCCAACTGGCCCACTTCGGCGACCCCGGCCCCGGCAGATGGATCACCATCTACGCCAACGCCGAACACGTCTTCATGGTCGTCGCCGGCCTCCGCTTCGACACCCGCAACAACATCGAAAAAATCAGCGGCCCCCGCTGGAAGATGGCGGCCCCCGAAGCAACCGTCCTTCCAAGGTTCGCGGTCCGTCACCCCGTCGGCTTGTAGCTACCTCTCCGCGTCCAGCATCGCCCTCGCGCGGTGTGCGAGCTTCACGGTGGCTTTGCGGAGGCCGGCGGCGTCGGTGATCGGCTCGGCATAGGGGATGCGGAGGGTCAGGGTGTCGGTGGAGGTGTTGGCCTCGAGGGTCAGGGCCGTGGTGTCGGCGTCCAGGCAGCGGGCGGAGGTTGCCTCGGGGCAGCCGCCCAGGGCTCGGGCCATGTCGAGGAGGGCGTCGGCGTGGTCGGCGTTGAGGTGGGCGATCGCTGGGGCTGCGTTGCGGCTGACTGGGTCTTTTGGATTTGGGGTGTGGTTGGTCATGGGAGGGTGAAGGTGGCGGAGAGGCAGCCGAATTCGTTGTCCGTGGGACCTGGGTAGAAGCCGGCGAAGACTTTTTCGCCGTCGGGGGTGAGGCGGCCTCGCATGAGACTGTAGGTGAGGGTTTTGCCGTCGGGGGAGATGGTCGGGCGGCCACTTGTTTCGAGGGTCTCCAGGGCTACTCGCTGGTTGGGATAGGGGGTGCCGCCGGAGCCGGAGAAGCGGAAGATGGCGCGGCTCGAGGAGCCGTTGATCTCCAGCTCGGGTTCGGAGGCGGTGAGGTTGATCGAGTGGGCTGCCCAGCGGAAGGCGAGGTTGCCGGTGCCGTAGATGCCCGCCTGTCCGGTGAGGGGGTCGTACCAGGATTCCTTGGCGGGGAAGTTGACCGTGTAGGTGAGGGGGACGCTGCTCGAGCTCGGGCGGTCGGGGCAGGGTGAGGCGGTGGACTGGACACCGGTGGCGCCGGCGCCGGGGACGACTCCGTCGCCCGCGCCGATCGCGCTCGAGACGTAACGGACCCAGGAGTCCCTCGGCATCCAGGAGAGCTGGACGCCGCCGACCGTGACCGCGGTCGAGGGGCGGGCAAGGACCGGGGGTTCGCCTTCGATCGGGGCCGAGGCCGGCGGGCCCGACGGGCCGGGAGTGGTGCCGCCGCCACTCGGGCCGGTGCCGGGGGAGCTCGCGGGGCGGCTGACCTTCGCGCTCACCACGCTCACCTTCTTCTCGCCCGCGGCGCGGACGACGACCCGGACCTTGACCCGGGCGGTGGCGCCGGCGAGCTGCTTCACCGCCTTGGCCCCGAACTTGACGCGGACGGTCGCGCGGGAATGGGCGGCGACCCGGCGCGGGGCGACGACCCGGGCCCGAAAGCCCTCGCCGCCGACAGCCACCCTCACCCGGGAGGGGGCACGCAAGGCGCAGGGAGCGGCCCCGCAGGGCACCTCCCCCACCTTGACGACGCCGTTGCCGGCGACGCTCCTCGCCTTGGCGGCTCCGGCCGGGCCGGCGCACAGGAGCGCCAACCCGACCACCGCCAGGATCACCGAACCCCGGACCGTCAACCGACGTCCCGCGCGACCCCGCGTCATCTCAGTTGCCCTTCGCCTTCAGGATCGCCTCGACGACCTGCGTCTGGCTCTGGGTGCCGATGCCGAGGACCAGCTTCAGGCTGATCTTCGCCTGACCACCGGCAAGGTGCTCGAGAGCGGGACGGGGCACCTTGACCGTGACCTTGCCGGACTTGCCGGGCAGGATCCAGCGCGGGGCGATCACCTTCGCGCTCCACTGCTTACCGCCCGCTTTGAACTTGACGTTGCGCGGCGCCCGCAGCGTGCAGGCCTGCGCGGTCGGGCAGCTGACCGTGGCGACGCCGGCGGCGCCACCGCCACCAAGCATCGCGGCGCCCTTGGCCGCCTTCAGCGTCGGCAGCGGCAGGACCGGGGCGGGATCGGCGGGCTTGCCGGGGTCGTCGGACTTCGGAGCGTCCGGCTTGGGGTCCTCCGGCTTCGGGCCTTCGGTCGGCTTTTCTTCTTCGACCGGAGGCGGGGTCGGCTCGAACGCGGCGACCACGCCGACCGGGTCGAGGGCGGTGCCGGCGGTGTAGAAGCCGGCGAAGGCTTCGGCGCCGGCGGCGGTCAGCTCGGCCGGAATGCCGGCGAGGCTCACCGCGTCGCCTTCGAAGGATGGGGCCACCGCGGAGGTATCGAGGGTGGCGAATTCCACGCCGGGGTAGGCCACCGTTTCGCCGGTCGACAGCGACTTGCTGGTGACGTCGGCGAAGACGGTTCCGGTTTCACCTTCGAGGAGGACGCGGGGATCGGCGACCGTCATGTCGAGGGCCGGGACTTCGCCCGTGTAGTGACCGGTGAAGTGCACGGTGCCTTTGGTCTGCACCTCGGTCGCGTGGGTCGTGAGGTCGTAGGTCCCCGACTCGACCGGGAACTTGTAGGTGCCATCCGCCGCTTCGACCGCGCCGTTCGACACTTCGATTTTGCCCGCCGCGATCGGGCTTTTGATGTAGCTGCGGAACGAGGCCTTGATGCCCCAGTCCACCTCGCCGCCTTTGATCGGGATCGTCGCCGCGGCGGCGGAGGCGGCGGTGGCGAGGAGGGCGATCGCCGCGAGGAGGGCGGCGATCGGGAGGGACCGAAGTCCGGTGCTTCGCATGGGCTTCCTTTCGTTGCTTCTGGGTGGGGCCGCCGATGCGAGACGGTGCGGCGGCGCCGCACCATAGCAAGGATTAGGCTAGCCTAATTAGGACACCCTAATTCCTGATGGAAGGAGTCCCGTGCTGGTCGTGATGAATGTCGTGCACGTCAAGGAGGAGCGCCGCGAGGCATTCGAGCGCGCCTTCCTCGGCAGGGAAAGTCACGTGCACAAAGCCGATGGATTCGCCGGATTCGAACTCCTGCGACGCGACGGGAGCGACGAGTACGTGGTCCTCTCGCGCTGGAACGACGTCGCCTCTTACGAGGCCTGGCGCGACGGCGACCTCTTCAAGCGCAGCCACCGCCACGCCGAGGGCCAGCTCGCCGAAGGGTCCGAGGTCCGCAGCTACGCGGTCGTCGACTCGCGGGTGCCCGCATGAGCCGCGCCCGCCTCTCGACCCTCGCGGTCGGCCTCGCCGTCGTCGCTCTCACGGTCGCCCTGCTCGCCCCGGTCGGCGCGGGCGCGGAGAAGCGCCGGCAGCGGATCGTCGCCCTCACCCCCTTCGCCGCGAACACGCTGGCGAAGCTCGGCGTCACCCCGATCGCGGTCGGCCAGACGCTCGGCGGCCGCGAACGCCTCTCCCCCAAAGTGAGCCACGTCCCGATCCTGAAGCTGTCGCACCCGATGGGCCCGAACCTCGAGCAGCTGACCGCGCTGCGCCCCAGCCTCGTCCTCTCCTCGAAGACCTGGGCCAAAGGCAACGTGGCGATGGAACAGCTCGGCATCCGGGTCGAAACGCGTGACCCGCGCTCGATCTCCGGCGCCCTCGCCGACACCTACAAGATCGGCGAAGCGGTCGGCCGCAAGCACGCCGCCCGCGAACTGCTGAAACGGATGCGCACGCGGATCGCCGCCGCCGGGTCCGGGGTCCGCAGGCACCCGAAGGTGATGCTGATCCTCGGCGTCGGCCACGCCCCCTTCACCTTCTTGCCGAACAGCTGGGGCGGCAGCCTGATCCGCGCCGCGGGCGGCGAACTGGTGACCGGCGGGGCGAGCTCCCGGTCGGGCTTCGAGCGCATCTCCGACGAAGTCGTGGTCGCCGAGAACCCGGACATCATCATCGCCGTCCCCCACGCCGACCCCGAGGACATCCCGGCCCTCGTCCGTTATCTGAAGGACGACCCGGCGTGGTCGAGCACCAAGGCGGCGAAGAAGGGCCGCGTCTACGTCTCGATCGACAACTCGCTGCTGCAGGCGGGCACCGACATCGCCCGCACGATCACCAAGCTGCGCGAGAACTACCTCCACAACTAGTGGCGAGACGGACCGCGGTGATCGCGGCGCTGGTCGTGGCCCTCCTGGCCGCGACCGGCGCCTCCCTGGCGCTCGGCGCGGTGAAGGTGCCGATCGCCGAAGTGCTCGACATCATCCTCGGTAAGGGTGGGACGGGACCCAACCACCAGATCGTCGAGGCACTGCGGCTCCCCCGCACGGTCGAAGCGCTGGCGGTCGGCGCGGCGCTCGGCGTCGCCGGGGCGATCCTCCAAGGCGCGCTCGCCAACCCGCTCGCCTCGCCGGACGTGATCGGCGTGACCGGCGGCGCGGGCTTCGGCGCGATCCTCATCCTGATCGCCTTTCCCGCCTCGGTCGCCCTGGTCCCGGTCGCCGCCCTCTTCTTCGGCCTGCTCGCCGCGGCGCTCGTCTTCGGCTTCGCCTGGAGCGGGCGCAACCGCGGCAGCACCGGCAAGATCGTCCTCGCCGGCATCGCGATGCTCTCGCTCTTCACCGCCGGCACCACCGGCCTGCTCGCCTCCTTCCCGGAACGCGCGCCCTCCGCCCTCTTCTTCATCGCCGGCGGGCTGACCAACGCCGGCTGGGAGGGGCTGAAGACGACCTGGCCCTACTTCGCCGCCGGCGGCCTGCTCGCCGCCTTCCTGATCCGGCCGCTCGACCGCCTCGCGCTCGGGGACGACGTCGCCGCCTCGCTCGGCTCGCGCCCGCAGCTGATCCGCCTCGGCGCGGGCGTCTCGGCGGCGCTCCTCGCGGCGGCGGCCGCGGCGGTCGCCGGCCTGCTCGGCTTCCTCGGCCTGGTCGTCCCCCACGTGGTGCGGATGGCGGGCGGCACCTCGAACCAGGCCTTCGTCGTCCCCACCTCGGCACTCGGCGGCGCCGCGCTCCTGGCCGCCGCCGACACCCTCGCCCGCACCGTCCGCGCCCCGATCGAACTGCCGGTCGGCCCGTTCATGGTGGTCCTCGGCGTGCCGGTCTTCCTCTGGCTCCTGCGCAAGGCGGTCTGATGGAGGGAAGCGACCTGACCGGAGTGCGCGCGACGGCGGCCGGCGCGGCGGGTCCCGCCCCCCTGCTGACCGCTCGCGACGTCGAGGTGACGATCGACGGCACCGAGATCCTCCGCGGCGCCGACCTCGACCTCGCGGCCGGGGAGCTGGTCGCGATCGTCGGGCCCAACGGGGCAGGGAAGTCGACGCTGGTCCGCGCGGTCTCCGGCCTGCAGCGGCCGACCGCCGGCGTCGTCCACTGGTCCGGCCGCGAGCTGCGCCGGATGCGCGGCCGGGAGCTCGCCCGGGCGCGCGCCTTCGTCCCCCAGCGGATTCCGGTCCCGGCCGGGGTGAGCGTGAAGGAAGCGGTGACGATCGGCCGCTCGGCGCTGCTGCGTCCGCTCGGCCGGATGACCCGCGCCGACCGCGCCGGCGTCGACGGGGCGATGGAGCGGGCCGGGGTCACCGGCTTCGCCGAGCGCGCCCTCACCACCCTCTCCGGCGGCGAGCTGCAGCGCGTGCAGATCGCGATCGGCCTCGCCCAGGAGGCGCCGGTCCTGATCGCCGACGAGCCGACCTCGCAGCTTGACCTCGGTGCCGCGATCGACGTCTCCGGCCTGCTGCGCGAGCTCGCCGATTCCGGCCTCGCGGTCCTCTTGGTCGTCCACGACCTCGCCCTCGCGGCCGCGGCCGCCGACCGCGTCGTCGTCGTCCACGACGGCCGCACCGAGGCCGGCGAGCCCGGCGAGGTGTTCACGCCCGAGCGGCTCTCCCGCATCTGGAAGGCCGACGCGCACCTCACCGCGGAAGGGGGCCGGACGGCATTGCACGTTGCCTGGATCCAATCCAGGTGACGGTCGACCCCCCACCCGGCCGGCCGGTAGACAATTCGGTACCCATAAGCGATAGAAACCCTGTCGTTGCGCTAATCCGCCAAGGCCCACCAACCGATAGACGGGTATGCCCTGGTCGTCCACACATCTGAACGGATTCGAACTTCTCGCCGACTCGCTCGGCGAGATGGTCTCCCGGCACACCCCGGACGGCACCTACACCTACGCCTCGGGATCGACCACGGCGGTCTTCGGCTTCGCCCCCGATGAGCTGATCGGCAAGTCGGGCTACGACTTCGTCCATCCCGCCGACGTCGACGACGTCCGCGGCGCCCACGGGGTGCTCCTGAACGGCGGCGAACGGGTCGACGTCAACTACCGCTGCCGCCACAAGAGCGGCGCCTGGGTCTTCTGCGAAGCGGCGGCGCTGGCGATCCGGGGCGACGACGGCGCGCTCTCCGAAATCATGATCATGCGGCGCGACGGCACCGCCGCGATCGAAGGCGACGCGCTGCGGCGGATGTGGGAGATCTGCTTCAAGCAGACCAGCCGCGGGATCTCCGTCGTCGACGGTGAGACCGAGGCGATCGTCTCGCTGAACCCGGCGCTGGCCGAGATGCACGGCGGCACGGTCGGGGACTTCGTCGGCAAACCCCTGCGCTCGCTCTTCACCGCCGCGTCGGCGACGCGGATCCCCGACGTCACCGAGACCGTCGACAGGAACACCCTCGTCGCCTACGAGTCGGAGCACGTGCGGCTCGACGGCAGCGTCTTCCCGGTCCGCACCGAGGTGATGGCCGCCCGCGACGAGGAGGGCGCCGTCCGCTATCGGGTCGCCTGGTACGACGACCTCACCGAGCGCCAGGCCGCCGACCGCCGCGCGGGCCTCGCGCAGCGCGACTTCGAGGCCGCCTTCCACGCCGCCCCCCACGGGGTCGCGATCGTCGGCCTCGACGGCAGCTTCCTCCACGTCAACCACAAGCTGACCGAGATCGTCGGCTACCCGGCCGCCGAGCTGGTCGACATCACCTTCCAGGAGATCACCCATCCCGATGACCTCGACGCCGACCTCGCCCAGGTCGACGCGCTGCTGGCCGGGGAGATCGACACCTACGAGATGGAGAAGCGCTACTTCACCAAGGCCGGCCACCTGATCTGGGTGCTGCTCGCGGTCGCGATCGTCCGCGACGAGGACGGCTCGCCGCGCCACTTCATCTCCCAGGTGCAGGACATCTCCGAGCGCAAGCGGCTCGAGGCGCACACCTACGAACTGGCCAACCGCGATCCGATCACCTCGCTCTACAACCGGCGCCGCTTCGAGGAGGAGCTGCGGCGCTCGATCTCCCGCTGCCGCGAGGAGGGTGAGAGCGCGGCGCTGCTGCTGCTCGACCTCGACCGCTTCAAGGCCGTCAACGACTCCGAGGGCCACGTCGCCGGCGACCGGCTGATCCAGACGGTCGGGCGGATCCTCGACGAGCGGATCTCGGAGCCCGACATCGTGGCGCGGATCGGAGGCGACGAGTTCGCCGTGATCCTCCGGGACATCGACCTCGCCCAGGCGCGCGCGGTCGCCGAAGAGCTGCGGACGGCGATCGCCGCCGCCGACACCGAGCGCGCCTGCACCGCCAGCCTCGGCCTCTGCCGGCTGCACGGGGACGTGCCGGACGCCGAGACCTGCTTCCGTGCCGTCGACCGGGCGATGTACCGGGCGAAGGGGCAGGGGCGTGACCGGGTCGTCGTCGGGTCGATCTCCGAGCGGCGGGCGTAGCGGGAGACGGGTTTGGCGGGGAGGGGTCCGGGGGACCCCTTCTCTCACGAACTGCGGGAGGTTCGTTCAGGGGTCCCCCGGACCCCTCCACTCAGGCCGCCGCGCGACCCCTCGCGAACTTGCGGCTGTAGAGGGCGGCGTCGGCGACTTCGTAGAGCTGCTCGAACGAGGTGCCGTCGCCCGGAGCGGCGGCGGCGCCGAGGGAGTGCGGCACGCGGCGGGAGAGTCGGGCGTCGATCTCGGCGACCACGGGCGCCGCGTGCTCGGCGTCGGTCTCCGGCAGCAGCACCGCGAACTCGTCGCCGCCGATCCGCGCCACCGAATCGCCCGACCGCACCGTCGCCACCAGCTCCTCGCCGACCCAGCGCAGGAGCTCGTCCCCGGCGAGGTGGCCGTAGACGTCGTTGTAGTCCTTGAAGAGATCGAGGTCGAGCATCACCAGCGTGACCCGGGCGCGGCCGCGGCGGAGGCCGTCGAAGGCGCCGGCCGCCGCGTTGGCGAAGCCGCGCCGGTTGAGCAGGCCGGTGAGCGGGTCGGTCTGCGATTCGTAGGCGAGGCGGTGGCGCCATTCATGGTGGAACTCGGCCTGGGCGGCGCCGATCGTCGCGATCCCGCCGAGCACGACGGCGCCGACCAGCACCGTCCCGGTCCCCGGCGAGCCGATCGCCAGGAGGCCGGCGAGCACGGCCTCGGCGGCGAGGCCGACGGCGAGGACCCGGAGGCGCGAGTAGGCGAGCGAGGCGAAGCAGGTGGGCAGGACGAGGGCGAGCGCCATCGGGCTCCGGGCGCCGCCGTCGAGCGCCGCGACCAGGCCGATGACCGCGACGGTGAAGAGCGACCAGCCGAGCAGCACCGCCTCGCGGCGGCGGGAGCGGACGAGGCGGTCCCATGGCACCAGCCAGATGCTGGCCGCGCCGAGCGCCATGACCACGGCGACCACCACCGCGATCGCGAGCCGGTGCGCCGATTCCGCGTAGAAGCCGACGTAGGCGAGGCCTGCGGCGCAGGTGCCGAAGGTCGCCCATCCCCCCGCGGCGACGGTCCGCAGCCAGAAGCGGGTCTCCAGATCGTCGAGTTCGGGGCTTTTCGGTGGCATCGGTACGAGGTCGGTATCGACGCCAAGTGTACGAGTCCCTACTGAACAGTGTTCGGGATCGTCGGATGTCCTAGCAAAAGGTCTAGGAGATCTCGGGCGTCGCCTCGACGCCGAGCAGAGCGGGATCGACCTCGGGGGCCGAGACGGGGAGGGTCAGCGGGGCGCGGTCGAGCTCGCTTGGCGCTTCCACGGTCTCGCGTGGGCGGCGTCGGCGGTCGGCGTGGCCCAGGTAGAGGACCAGCTCCCAGTTCGCGGTGCCCTCAGGGGTCGGCTGCAGCGCCGAGGGGGCGCGGGCGGCCATCTTCTTCGGGCCCTGCGGCTTGTACAGCCAGGAGGTGACGTTGACCCAGATGTCGACGAGGGAGTTGCGGACGCCGATGAAGGCGACGATCGCGTAGGTGCCGAGCACGGCGTTGATCGTCGCGAAGACGGCGTTCGACCACTGGTCGTTTTCGTAGGCGACCTTGAAGGTGTAGACCGACCAGGCGACCAGCAGGTAGGGCAGCGTGACGTAGAGGAAGGCCGGCACGGTGCGGTTGCGGACCTTCGGCGTGCGCATGAATTTGCCCTTGGCGCCGGTCAGCGCCTGGACGATCGAGCTCATGCTGCCCGCCAGGTTGACCGGGAGGAGCAGCAGGTTGAAGCCGTAGATGCGCAGCGCGTCGGAGTATTTGTAGCCGCAGTACTTGAGGTCGACCGCCATCACCACGAAGTAGGGGACCGCGACCGCGTAGGTGAGCGGCGAGACCAGGTGGCCGTTGAACGGGATGATCATCAGGCAGAGGACGAAGAGCGAGGCCCAGAAGGTCGAGGCCATGTAGTTGAGCCGCAGCAGCAGCTCGCCGATCGAGGTCCGTTCGCCGCGCTTGCGGCGCTCGCGCACCGCCCGCCACATCTTCGGCAGGATCAGCAGGCCGCCGTTGGCCCAGCGGTTGCGCTGGATCGCGAGCGAGCCGAAGTCCGGCGGCGTCGCGCTGAAGGCGAGGCGCTCGTTGTAGTTGTGGAGCGTCCAGCCGCCCGCCGCCAGGTCGATCGTCGACTCGGTGTCCTCGATCACCGTGCGGTCGGAGATGTATCGGTAGATCTTGAAGGGGCCCTTGTACTCGACCTCCTCGATGTCGGCGAGGGCGCTTTTGCGGAGGATCGCGTTGGCGCCGACCCAGAAGGTCGCGTTGTTGTAGGTCATCCCCTGGTGGATGATGTGCTGGAGGTCGGTGGTGGCGCCGGCGATCCGCTCGAGCCGCGTCGCCGCCCCGGGGAAGGCGCTGTAGGGCGACTGGGCGACGGCGACTTTCTGGTGCTCCTCGCCCTCCATCAGGTGGACCAGGCGCAGGCAGTACTCGGGCATGATCACGCTGTCGGCGTCGATCGTCAGCACGTAGTCGGATTCCGGCACGACGAGGTCGGCTTCGTGCTCCTCGCAGGAGGTGAGGAAGAGCCCGGCGGGGGTCGCTTCTTCGCGGTAGGCGCCGCCCATCAGGCCGATGTAGCTGTTCAGGTTCATCGCCTTGTTCGGCTCGGCCGAGAGCGAGGCGAAGGTCTTGCGCTGGAAGCTCGACACCTCGCAGGTGAAGGTCCAGGCGAGGCGGCGGTAGAGCTGCGCCATCCGGGCGGCGTCGATCTTCTCCGGCTCGTCGTCGGCGGCGTTGCGCAGGGCGCCGCCGATCACCGCCAGGTCGGCGGAGAGTTTGCCGAGCACGTGGTTGGCGAAGAAGGCCTCGTTGTGGTCGGACACGTGGTAGCGGTCGCTCAGCGAGCGGATCCAGGCGCCCGCAAACTCGTACTCGGCGGCGACGGCATGGACTTCGCCGGCGGTGGTCGGCATGGTCGGGTCGGCGGAGCGCTCGTAGGCCTCGAGCGCGCGATCGAAGCGGCGGCGGGGCTCCGACAGCAGGCGCTCGACCTCGGCGGGGAGCGCGACGGCGCTGTCGAGCAGCTTGCGCGGACCGGCGTAGCGCGGGTTCGGCGGGTCGTCGACGAGCAGGACGACGCGCAGGTCGGGGTACTCCTGCAGCGCGGTCGAGAGCAGCGTCATCAGGACGACGCCGGGCTCCTCCTGGTAGGAGGGGATCAGCGCGGTGACCGACGGACGGCGCTCGGCGTAGAACTCATCCAGCATCGCCCGCGGCGTGCGGCGGCCGGTTTTGGTCCGGTAGTAGAAGCCGAGGCGGCCGAAGAGGTAGGCGGTCGCCGAGGCGGCCAGCATGGTGACGGCGGTGAGGAAGCCGACCGTCTCGGTGAGGCTCGCGTGGCCCGCGACCCCTTCGATCACCTGGCCGTTGACGACGCTGAAGAAGAGCGCGGCCCAGGCGGCGACGGTGAGGACGAGCGCGGCGCGACCGAGGGTCATCGTCCAGTCGCCGACGATGCGCGGGACCTGCGGCATCGGGTCTTTGTTGGCGTCGGCGCCCCACTGGCGGCGCGGGCCCTCCTTCTTGCGACTGAAGATGCTCATTCGGCTTCGGTCCCTTCCGCGCTCGGCTCACCGGGGTACTTGAAGAGCGGTTCCCAGGGGGCGCTCGGGTCCGGAGGCAGTTCGGCCAACGGCTGTTCGCCCTGCGTGTACCAGCGGGCTTCGTAGGGCAGCTTGTCGAAGGTGACTTTGTCGCCTTCGTGGTAGACCTTCGTCGGCGACCAGGCGGCGTGGTCACCCTTGTCCAGCTTCATCAGCGTCGGCGCCTTGCTGCCGGCCGGCACCGGGCCGATCGGCTGCCAGGGGCCGCTCGGCGAATCGGCGGCGAGGGTCCCGGGCGGGGTGCCCTGGTTCCACCAGCCGGCCTGGTAGATCTGGCCCTGCCAGACGACCTTGTAGCCGGCCGTGTAGGCGGCGGCGGGGCGCCAGATCGGGTAGGGACTGGTCTCGGGGTCGTCGGCTTTCGGGGCCACGTGGGTCTGCGGCGCGACGGATGCTTCGGCCGAGACGCGGCCGGCGGTCTTGGTGCCCTTCAGTTCGCCGAAGGTCTTGGTGAACTCGAGCGGCTTCTGTTCCACGCCGCTGCAGGTGTTGGACAGTTCGCCGACCTTGGCGAAGGCGCCGCCGCACTGCGAGTCGCGGTTCAGCGACCAGATCGAGACGCGCGGGATGCCGCGCTGCTTGACGAACTTCGAAAGTTCACGCGCGTCCTTGACCGTGAAGCGCTCCGAGGTGACGTCGTTGACGCCGATCATCGGGGTGACGCCGACGTGGCCCCAGGCGGCACTCGCGCTGCTCGGCAGTCCCGCCGCGCGCCAAAGGCTCTGCACCTGCGCCTGGGTGGAGACGAGCGAGCGCTCGATCGTCCCCAGCATGTCGTGCTCGGCGCCTTCGCCGGGCCCGAAGTCCATCGCCATCGCGTTGACGCCTTCGAGCTTCACGCCCCCCTTCAGCATCGCCTGCACGGCGGCGATCCCTTCAGCGGTGAGCCCACTCGAGGCGACCGGCAGCGTCATCCACACCTTCAACGGCCTCCCTTCGCCGGCGAGCTGCTTCTGCACCGCCGCGACCGCTTCCGCGCGCCGCTTGTTCGCCGCCGTGTCGGCCAGGTTCGCGCCCTCGATGTCGAGGTCGATCGCCTGCGCGTGGTAGCGCTGGATCGGTTCGAGGTAGGCCTGCTGGAGCTGCTGCGGGTCGGTGCAGTCGACCGCGAGCTCGGTGTTCGCCTGGCCGCCGTAGGAGATCATCACGCTGCCGCCCTGACTCCGCAGCTGCGCGGTCCGCGCGTCGAGGTCGAGCCCCTGCTCGGCATCGTTCAACGAGTAGAAGGTCCCCCAAGAAGGCGTGCACGGTTCATCGGTCGCGCTGACGATGAACGACAGGTAGACGCTCGACACCGGATTCGAAGAAGGAAGCTGGAACGGATACGTAGGCGTATTCGTCACGTCCACATAAGGGGCATACACCGGCACCGCGTCCGATTTGGCGCTGGCCGCCGGAGTCTCCTTGGTCGCCAGCTGCCACACGCCGAAGCCGATCCCGCACAGCACGACGAACAGCGCCACGACCCGCAATGCGGAAAGTTCCCGCGGCGGCGGCTCGAGCGGAGCTTTGGCTTTTTCTTCGACGATGACCATTTGGCTTGAGACGCCTACAACATGCGTCCCCCGCCTCTTCGACAGGTCAAAGCAAGGACTTGAGCTTGGGTCACCCGCTGTTAACGGGCGAGGCGAGACCTACCCGTCGCCGAGGCCACCGAGCCACCAGAACGGACTCGGGGGCCGCTCACGCCAAACCGCCGCCAGCGATCCCTCGGCGGTGACCTTGCTGTCAGCGGGCGCCTCGGCGCGGATCCGCTCGGCCAGCTCGTTCGCGGCGTCCTCGTCGGCGGCGCCGACGACCATGTACTTCCACCGCCGCACCGGCTCGAGTCCCTCGTCCTCCAGCTTCTTGGCGAAGTCCTGCGCCTCACGGTGCGACGGAAACTCGACCCGCACCTCGAACTCGGCGAGCCCGCCCCGTTCGGCGGTCTCTTCGTCCTCCAGCTGCATCAGCCGCGCGTGCTCAGCGTCCTTCTCGGCCTCGGTGCTCGGCTCCGGCGCATCCGGGTCCTCCCAGTCCTCGGCTATCTCGTGCCAGTGCCGCAGCTCGAACTTCGCATCCCAGCCCTTCTGGTCCAGCTGCCCCTGCACCACTCGCTGCGCCCGATCGAGCTGCTCCCGATCCCCCGCATATAGATAGATCGTCTCCCCTTCATGGCTCACAATCACCCGCCGATCAAAAGCCGTCTCAAGATCATGCTCCAGCTCCGCCGCCCGCAAGTGGTCGGAGATCTGGCCGGACACCCCGGCATCGGCAAGGTCAATCTGCAAGCGCCAGTCGTCGTTCATGGCAACAGCCTAACCGGGGTGGGGCAGAACTCAGCCTCAAATACAAGAAGAGGGGTGCCCCCTGCATGGCGGCACCCCTCGATCACAAGTGGATCTAGACCGATTTAGTGTTCGTTGACGACCGTCGCCTGGGAAACCGTGATTCGGGTGTTTTCCAAGATCGACGTGTTGGTGCCAGCAGCCGCGGGAACCCCAACCGACGCGTTGATGATCGGGTCGAGGATGTATTCAGCAGGCCAGCCGCCGCAACCCGAAGCGCCCGGTGCCGACCACGCGTTGTCGACGAGGTTGGTTTTTTCGAATTCCGTGACGAAGCCACCTTCGAGGAAATTGAGGTTGCCCGGCGTCCCGCTGATCGGTTTGTTGGGAGCTGGCGGTTTCGTCGTCCCGGTCGTCAAGTTCCAAATGATGGGCGAGCTCGACGAGCCGATGTAGCAACCGCTCCCCAAGAGCGGATTTTCGAGGTGAACCTTGACCGGAAGCCTGAAGGCGAGGCCATCACCAAATGCGAGGTTTTCTTCGCTGACAATGATTTCACTCGCGGGGCGAGCCAATTCCAGCGTCGCATTGACACCGGTTAGTCCATTTTCGAAAATCGATTCACAAGACGCACGAAGCCAGCCGAGGCTGATTTCTTTGCAGTTCACGAGACCGGTGAGCCCACCCGGTACCGGCTGCGGGGTTTTCGAAAGCGTTTCGCCATTCACAGCGCCGAAGAACCGGTTGTAGAAATGTTCTTCTTTTTCTTCGCCTTCGCTATACCCGCCCTGCACCGTCGTCGGATTCACAATGGGTACAGTTTTCTTGCCAAGAACGATTTTTCCGCCGTTCGTGACAGCCTGCAGACATTTGAACACTTCTTTGTTCGTCGACGGGCACTGGTTGAATCGGGCGTAGATGCCCGTGTGCGCTGACGCTACGGACGCCAGTCCGAGTGCAGTCACGGCCGTTACCACTGCCGCCAGGCAAAACAATTTTGCCCTGCTTGCGTGATGTCGCATTTTTTTGCTGCTCCTTCTCTCGTCTGTCTGTCAGCCGGCCGCTCGCAATGTCGCGACGCCTCGCTACCGGCTGCCTATTTGGCGTAGGGCGCAGCACGGGAGGACCAAGCGTTGCGGTGTCGCTGACGCCGATCCGTTGACTATCTCCCCCTCGACTCCATCCCTACCTGCGATAGCCGCTCAGGCGCGAAGCAGCTCTTCTAGCGTCGCGCCTGAGACGGTCCAGATCTGAGCGATACCTATGCCGCCCGAGCCGGTCCTATCGACCCTTCAGAGAATACTCTACTAGTACCGAACGGTGTCAAGGGCCTTACCGAACAAAAAACAAAAATTCAGTACTTGAAAGCGGACATCCGTCGAGAACCAAGCATCCCAATGCTTACCGCCGACCCAAAGAGCCACGGCATCACCGACGATGCTTCATAGTCACAGGGAGCGAATGACGGTGACGAAACGCTCCTGAGACGCGCCACCGACCACAGATACAGCTAATGGTTCGATCGTTGCTTCCCGCCACGTCTCTTGTGCTTCTCGCCACAGCTATTGGAAATCTTGGTTGAGAGGACCAGTTTCTTACCGTTCTGCGCCTTGAACGAAACGCCGGCCTTCTGCGGCTTCTTGCAGATGTTCTCGGAATTTTCGAGCAGCCCGTACTTCTTCCCACCCTTCATTTCAAGCACAAACCTTTCCACGGGAGCGTCCGGCGCGGCTTCGAACGTATTTCGGATCCCCTTGCTCTTCCCGGTGTCGACTTTGCCCACAAGGAGAACCCTGATCTGGCCGTTCAGTTCGGCAACCAGCGCCGGGAGCTTGTAGCCGTAGCCACCTGCCAGGTAGACGGGGCCTTCCAGCGGTTTGTCCAGAAGGGGCGTCCAAGCCTTGACCTTCCCGTAGATCGATTTCGTCGGACAAGCCCGGACGGCCAAAAGCGCTTTGGTACATGCCTTGCCGATGTTGCCTTGATCCAGGAACTCGGAATGCGGCAAGGAGACCTGGGCGCGTGCGATATTCGCGTATTCGCCCTTCTTCGGATAGGTCACGACAGCCTTCAGGGCAGGATGCCCCGTGCGCTTGGTCGGTCCTTTGAGGCTGATCGCCAACTTAGGCTTGAAGCCGAGGCGGTTACATTCACCCACCTGGAAGCGATTCTTCAGTGGCGCGCTTTGACCCGCCTGAGTCGATACCGCGCCTTCGATCGCCATTACTTCGCACGACGTCGGGTTCAGCGTGAAGCCTGGGCGATCAAGCTTCAGTTCAATCGAGCGCACATCCAGCGGAATCCCTTCCCTGTAGGCCGGTAGTGGATCGGCGAAGGCATGGATGCGGGCGTCGTATTCGCCGACGTACAGAGCCACCCGGTCGACCACGGTGCCAAGATCGAAGGGCCCGGCTACCGCGGGGACGATCACGACCATGCTGAGCGGTGCATCTTTGTACGGACCGGCCAGATACACATGCCCGGAAACGGGGATCGGCGTGTTCCCGGAACCCGCCGTCACTTCCACCGTCCCGACCTCACTGGAGCTCGGGCATGACGGAGAGGCGATCTCATCCTTCCCCTTTTCGGCAACTTCCCTGCTCTGGGCTTGAGCGATGCCGGATTCCGGGCAATAGGACACGCCCGCGAGTTTTCCGATCAGGCCCGGCGGCAGCGTGGTCTCGACCCCGGTGATGTGCTGAGTTCCGTCCGCTCGAGCGATGCGGAGCGAGAACGGCGAGTAAGCACCCGAAAGGGGCGTTTGGGTCCCTGCGGTGAATGCCATGCTCTTCGACGCCTGGGCTTCAGACCTCGAGCAGCCCGTCGTGGTCTGGAACGATCCAGTCGGGTGAGCATCGGCTCCTTCAGGACTGGACCAAGGGGTCAGCGTGGAGGTCGTGGTCTTGGCCCCGCAGGTCAGCGGCGTCGTAAGTACACCGCGTGGCCCATCGAAGAAATGGAGTTCGATGTCTTCGATCGGCAGCTCTGGATTTTCGGTGAACCGCGCGGTCAACTGTCCGTTGACCGATTCGACCTTCCCTGCCAGCTTCGCAACAATCCCACTCTTTTCGTCTTCGACTGCGAGGTAGATCCCAAGCAACGAATTCAAGGGGTTCGCAAAAGGCTTCGCGACGAAGATCGAGCCTGGCAGCGGATCTTCAAGTAGCGGCGTTTTGACTTGCAGGTTGCCGATCCTGGCGGCTTTCGGGCACGTCTGCGGCGTCGTCGCGAACCGAATTTTTCCATCTTCAGGCGCGTACCCCATGTCTTGCTCAGTGCATGACTCCAGCCCGTTGGCCGCCGCGGCGTTCAGCGTGAGCCCCGCCGGCAGGGTGACCGTCGCATCCTTCAATGCGGCGGTCGACCGGCCGGCGAGAGTTTCATTTTGAGGTTGATGAATGGAGAAGTCGAGCCCGCTCGGCGTTTCACCGCCATCGGTCGTCGCGCGGGATTCGATCGAAGGCTGGAACGCAAGTTCGTCGCAACCTCTCACCTCCGCCGGGGAGAATTCATGATCGGTCAAAGGAGCGATTCCGCTGGCATCACTACCAAGCCAAGAATCGATCCCGGCGAGCGCGTCGAGAGGTTCGCCGCATGACGTCGGCATGGAAAGGAACGGCCGCGGAGATTCGGAGATTGGACAGCCGGCGATTTCGAAACAGCCTTCCGGATTCCCGCCTTCGCCACCGTTCCGTTCATTGTCGTGCCGGCTGTCCGATGGCACGCCCCAGAGCACGACGTTGGCTGAGGTCACACGGAAGTTGGCGTACTTCAAAATGTCGGTGGTCTTCGCGGTGATGTGGAAATTGCCGCCTAGGCCACCATTGATCTCGATGGGGAGCCCCGCGAACTGGAAGCCTAGAGCCGCAGGAACTCCAGGCGGAGGAACCATGTTGTAGAGAGGAGCGGGCGAGTGGTAGTAGCCGGGCGCTGAAATAAATATCCGGCCGACTTGTGATGCCTGCGGACAAGTCAGCGCTGGATTGAATTCGCCCCCATTCAGGACTTTCATCTGGCACCGCACTGACGTCGCCGTCGGGTTCACCACCATTCCCCGTGGGAGTTCGAACGAAATATTTCGAATCTCCTCGGAGGGAAACGCCCCCCCTCCGTGTTCCACCAAGCTGCTCCCTATATTTATCTGCTCGAGAAACGGATGGGAGCCTGCCGGCGGTACCGATCCGTCGACATCGAATGCCCCCATGGAGGTCTCTGGACCTGGGAGCACTTGAAATGGAGCATCACTGGACTCGACGCGGGTCGCAGCGTGTGACCTGCCGACGATCCCTCCTCCTTCGACGGTGACCTCGTTTCTTACTTCGCCGCTGCTCGACGACGCAACTGCGAGAGGCACGAGCACGACAAAAGACGCCCCGGCCGCGACTGGCGTCGAGATTGCACACAACACTTCCGAAGCCGTAGTTAGCTGACATTCTCCACGCTCATTGTTTGGAGAGCCAGCAAAATTGGAGTATGACGGTTCATAGACGTATTCGGGCGTGGCGGAGGCCGTCAGGCCATCCGGCAGCACGTCGGTGAACGTGGTTCCTGACGCATCCCCCCCACCCACGTTGGTGACGAACAGTTCGTAGCGAGACGAAGACGTCGGGCTGATAGCTGATGCTCCTGGCTGCAGTATCGTCGGAACGGAGTTTTGGATGATCTGCCATGCAGGCCCCGGTTCAGCCGCCCCGGCCTCACTGGGACCGATGGTCGAGATCACGAGTGCCAGCGCGACGCAGACTGAACTCCAGACGCGTACGGTCTTTTTCCCACTCATCATTACTGTCCCCCCTTGCCCGAGGCCGCCTGGCCGCGCATGGCCTGGGACTTGCGGTGCTTCTTCTTTCCGTGCTTCTTCTTTCCGTGCTTCTTCTTTCCGTGCTTCTTCTTTCCGTGCTTCTTGCAGTTTTTGCCGTTTTTTCCCTGATGCTTTTGGCATCGAGGCTGCCGCAGATTCCCAGGACCGACCAAGATGGAACTACCCGGCGTCGCCGAGATACTCGCGGCATGAGTTTCCGATCGGCAGGCTTCGGCTTCGCATGGCGGAGTAGGCCCATTGAATTGGGACGCTAAGCCGCCACCTGCTCGAACGTCGTAGATATCGAACAGTTCATCTCGATCAGCTGGTACCAGCGGTGAACTGGTTGCTATGTAGGCGTTTGATCCATCGCTCGAAGCGTCGATAAAGCTTGCGGGTCCCGCGCTATCGGCGGCTGACAGTAGGTAGACACAGCCGCCGCTGACTTCTGCGACGGTGCAGCTGCCTCCGGGAGCCCCCACCGCCTCCCACTCGTAAACGTCCTGACAACTAGGGAACGCGTTCCCGAGCGTTTCGTCGTGGATGTTGTATTTGCAACTTTTACCGTTTTCATCATCGGACACTAGTGAGTCTGGAGTCTGAAAGAAGAATTGGTCGCCATCGGCGGAGATGTTTCTGGTCAAATAGGACGCTGCCGGAGTCGTCGAGACGAAGCTCGATGCGTTGAGCTGCACGACAGACATGTAAGCGTTGCCAAGCGAGGTTTCGCCGGTCGGGGTGCATGACACACAGCCGAGGTGGTCGTCAGTAGCTGAATAGCGATATATCTCGATGCATGCTTCTTTTTGGTCTCGACCGCAGCCTCGATTTTCGTAGCCAGTGACAGCTGCTTTTGAAGAAAAGAAGAGCTCAGTCCCGTCTTGGCTGACACGGGACGACCGTCCCTGAGGTGGTTCGACGGCTTCCGTGTTGCCGTTAAACGTCCTATTGGACCAATTCAGGGCGTCGGTTCCTCCCTGTCGAAGGGTCGCCACAAAAGTAATGGTGAAGTTCCCGCTTTCGCTCTCCTCAAAGTGGTAGATATTTGGGCGTCCGTCGATCGCGCCTTCCTCAAGGGCTCCTTCGGCTACGAAGAACCCAGACCGACCGTCGCTACCTGCTCCCAGCATGGCGACAACGCGAGCTCCGTTTGGCAAAGTTTCGAATCCGCCGGTGACGTCGACAAGCCGGTCCGTCCCAGAATCGAAGCGGTACAGATCGGTGCCTCCGTCAAATTCCCCGGTCGTTGCATCCGCGGTCAACTTCTGGGAAGAGAGAAAGAACGCGTTTCTCCCGCTCGGAGTAGCCTCTTGAAACACCGCAGGCAGAGGTTCGCCGAAGAGTTCTTCTTCAACGTAGTGATCAACAACGCCCGGATTAGGCGTCGACACCCTGGTCGTGACGGGACCGGGGCCGCCTAGACCGCTTCGTAGGTAGAGCTGGCTCGAGAAACCCACGCTGAAATAGATCTGCGTGCCATCGACGGTGGCCGCGTGCAGCGGTTCTACATAAAAGTTTTGCGACGACCCCCCTTCCCTTCCTCCGAATGCGCCTCCCGGGGGCGCTTCTCCGCCTTCTGCGGAGGGCAGAATCCCGACGAGTTCAATGGCGCCGGTGGCACGGCTCCAGCGGTATAGGTTGGTAACGGAGGAGATGGCTCCAGGAGCAAGGACGGCAGCCGTCTCGAAAATGACATAGCTCCCGTCTTCGCCGATCGCATCGGTCGAGAAGCTCCGTTCCCCTTTGACTTCCGTCTGGTCTTGGACGACAGTGCTGGCCTTGCCGGTCGCCGCATCGATGAGGATCAGGCCGGCGGATGCGGGCTGTCCTTCTCCTTCGGCTCCGACTTCATCGACGACGAACCGGAGATTGGGTGACATCCCCCGCACCGATGCACGTTCCGCTTCACCTTCGCCGGGAAAGAGCCTTTGGGTCGTCCAGGTTTCACCGGACCGCGCGGCTAGCAGCGAGGTGAGATCTTGGCGAGCCCCTCCCGTCGCCGGTATCCCAGATCCGCCGAGATCCATAAAGGATGCGGAGGGAGCGTTCGCGTCGGCCGATCCACGCAAGTAGCTGGCGAACCCCTGGACATTCAGCCCGCCCTTATTGCTCGGGGTCACCTGTTCGTATGCGCGACAGTCGGGAAGTCTTCCAGCGAGTCCCACCCGGAATGACTGATTCGGGCAGGCTGCTATGAACGGCGTGACTTCGCTTGGCCGATACGTACCGACCGACGCCGTCGCACCCACCGCGGTTCCGACCACGTTCTCGGCGGATGCTCGCCACACGTATTGGACTCCAGGGACGAGGCCTTGGAGCTGAAAGCTGACCGCATGCTGTTCGGAGTCCGCCGGAAGCGTTCCGACAACTCCGCTTCTCTCGACGGTGGGGGACGACCATCCTTCAGCAGCAAACGCTTGGGTCGTGAGCCATTCGAACTGATAGGTCGCTTCGGCGCGCTCTGGGGTAATCCGAGCATTCAGAGTGGCGCTGTTCGCTCCGACCGAGGTGACTTCCTCATCAGTGATCTGAGGGAGGGCAGGGGGTTCTGGCGGAGTCGTTACCGATAGGTACGGTTTGGCTGACAGGGTTTGTTTTTCGGTGACGGTTTCGCTCTTGAGGCGAATAAAGTAGGTGGTGTCGGGGTGGAGCCGATGAATTATCCCGTTCACGGGAACCGTCGCCGTGGTTCCTTCGGGTATTTCTTGGATGACTTCGAATTCGACCGGTTCTCCTTCTTCGTCGGCCAGAGCCTGGGCCACGATGAAGATCGCTTCGCCTCCCTGAACTTCCGCGGTACCGGAAACTTCAATTTCGCTAAAGCTGACGGCTTCAGCGGTATCGAGGTGGAGGACTGGTTCAGCGGCGTGCGCGATCGGTGCAGTGAAGGCGACCAGCAGCATCAGAGCGGCCACGAGAAGAAAGGGTGCCCTGCGGTGGATCACGCGGCTCGAGCCGCTCGAACTCGTTCCGCGATGGACCCGGTGTCCCGTGCATCGACGCAAGCTGCTCATTTGCCCTCCCCTGCCGGCTCCCCGGCGACGCCCGCTAAAGACGCCTTCCCCGACGTTTCTGTGCTCACTTTTGGCAGGGCTTCCCATATCCCCAACCCGGACCTCTTCGGCGAGGATATACCGTTGGGTTTCCGAAAGTCAACTCAGCGTTAGCGTCCCGGTACGGACTGAGTCTGTACTGAGGCCGAACACTCTCGAATGGACGGGCCGGAACAAGTCCGGCCCGTCCACCTGACGATCCCTCAGAGGATCTCGCTATCGAGAGCTACAAGCACCTGCTATTTGACACCGAAGAACTTCTTTCCACCGCCAACTTTTTCTTCATCGGTTTCGAAGATGCCGGTCCCGGTGAGCGTCGTGACGTTGGTCGGGCCGAGCTTGAGGCTCGCTCCCGTTGTCGACTGGATCGCCGCGCTGAAATTGACCGGCTGTTCTTTCGACATCACGCCTGTTTCGTTGGACGATTCGCCGTAGAGGGTGCCGGTCACGTTGAATTTACCCGCGATCGGGCAACTCGCCCCCACGAACTGCAGCCCGGCGAATACGGTCGTTGCGCCAGCGGTCGGGAAGAAGTTGATGAATCCCTTTTTATTCGTTTTTTCTTCTTTTTTTTCGTTGTCCATCCAGTCCGCGTGCACGGTCAGCGGTCGCGTGGTCACGATGCCGGTAGCTTCGGACGCGCCCCCGCTGGTGATGCCGTTCACGGTGCAACCTGAGGGTTTGAGGACACTCACGCTGCTGAACTTGATTTCGCCTTTACCGATGGCTACTTTCCCGGCCGTGCTTGTGACTTCTTCGTTTGTGATTTTGCAGTTGAGGCATTCGATGGTCGACGTCGACAGTTCGTAGGCCTGGCCGTTCAGGATGCCGGTGAGGGTCGCGGCACCGCTGCTCCTCGCGGTCACCGCTGTGTCTTCGGTAAGTGTCGCGACGGTTCCCGCGGTCGCCCCGGTGTACCACTGGACAGGGCTTGTTTCGACCGCGGCCGAGGCGCTTGACGCGCCGAGCGCCGCGATGGCGAGTGCGGCCACCAGGACCGCCCCCAACTTCTTGATACTCATCTCTAGATTCCTCTCTACGTTGATTTGGCTGCAGCGGTCCTCCCGCTGCCAGCGACGACACTGGCGCGACAGCGTGCCTATGGTCAAGAAGTGCAGTTCGGCGTTTTCCAATTCCCGCTCCCGCGCTGCGGAAGGACAGAGCGTGTCGAGCCGTGCGAAGAACGACGGCGAGCAGCGGGGTTGGTCGGCGTCGACATTGGTCGGCGTGACCGCGATACTTTCTCGAGCTATGTGACGCGGAAAAGCCGCCCATTGCTCCATAGATGACGCTGCCCGTCAACGTGATCACGTCAGTCGGGCCCGAACTCGAGACCCGCTCCGGGTTGTCGACGGCACAGCTCCGCTGAAGATAGCCGGCTGTTCTTTTGCCATTACGGCAGTGTTGCTGGTCGATTCCCCGAAGAGGCTGCCGGTGACGTTGAATTTACCCGCCAGAGGGCAGCCTCCGCCCACTATTTGGAACCCGAGATATTTGCCCGTGGCCCCCGCGGTGGGACCAGTTCAAGAAGGCATGCTAATTGGTGATAATGGTATCCATCCAATCCGTGTGATACTCATCTCGCGTTCCTCCTTGTCCACTTGGTGACCTACAGATCCATCAGACAAGAACGTCAGAGGCGACCGAGTGAGCGATCAACTTCTCTCCACTGCTGATCTCCAATGCTGGCTCCGTTCGGTATGGCAGAGAAGACCGGCGACTAGCTCGAGGATGCTGCGCATTAGCGCGGCCACGCCTAACTGCGGGCGGCTCCGCAGGGCATAGTCCTTAAGGAGCGGGTTGCCGGACTTTCCGGCAACCCGCGAACTTCCAAGCGGTCTACGACGCAGAGCGCCTACGACCATTCCCTATTTGACACCGAAGAAGCCGCCCATCGCTTCGAAGATGCCGGTGCCGGTGAGCGTCGTGACGTTGGTCGGGCCGAGCTTAAGGCTCGCTCCCGTTGTCGTCTGAACCGCTGCGCTGAAACTGACCGGCTGTTCTTTCGCCATCACTTCTGTGTTGTTGGACGATTCCCCGTAGAGGGTGCCGGTCACGTTGAATTTACCCGCGATCGGGCAACCTCCCCCCACGAACTGCAGCCCGGCGAAGACGGTCGTTGCGCCGGCGGTCGGGAAGAAGTTGATGAACCCCTTTTTGTTCGCGGATTCGGTGTGCATCCAGTCCGCGTGCACGGTCAGCGGTCGCGTGGTCACCATTCCGGCTGCCTCCGACGCACCGCCGCTGGTGATGCCATTAACGGTACAGCCCGCAGGTTTGACAACGTTCACATTTGTGAATGTGATTTCGCCTTTCCCGATGGCGACTTTCCCGGCTTTGCTTGTGACTTCTTCGTTTGTGATTTTGCAGCCGACGCAGTCGATTTCTGACGTCGACAGTTCGTAGGCCTGCCCGTTCAGGATGCCGGTGAGGGTCGCTGCACCGCTGCTCCTCGCGGTCACTTCTGTGTCTTCTTTAAGTGTCGTGACGGTTCCCGCGGTCGCCCCGGTGTACCACTGCACAGGGCTTGTTGCGACTGCGGCCGAGGCGCTTGACGCGCCTAGGGCCGCGAGGGCGAACGCGGCCATGAGGACCGCTCCCAACTTCTTGATGCTCATCTCTGAGCTCCTCTCTCGTCTGTGGCTAAGCCGGCCATCGATCCGCCGGCAGACGCAACCCTCTCCCGATTCTGAGACTTTGATCAACAAATCCCCAGCGACGTTTTCCAAGTCATCGATGATTCCCGGTGCGCGCCTTACGATCCCGTATGGGCTCGCTACTGGTGCGTGGACGGGAGCGCCTGGCCCACACCCCGTGAATCTCAGCAGTCTCCCGCTATATCGCCGTTTGCACGGTTATAGATCTCGCCATTTGACGCCGAAGAAGCCAGCCATTGCCGAGAACATCGCGGTACCAGTAAGAGTCGTCACATTGGTCGGGCCGGGTTTGAGAGTCGCTCCCGTTGTGGTCTGGACGGCCGCGCTGAACACCAGGGGGTCGTTCTCTCGCCATAACGGCTGTGTTTTTCGTTGTTTCGCCGAAGAGGGTTCCGGCGATAGTGAATTTGCCTGCAATTGGGCAAGGCACGCCTTTGAATTGCATGGTTGCAAACACGGTCCCAACGGTGGGGAGAGAATGGCGACTCCGTGCTGATTGACCACAGCCGTATCCATCCAATCAGCGTGGAAAGTCAAAGGCCCCGTGGTAACTACTTCGCTTCCTTGCGATCCCCCTACGCTGCCGATTCCTTCCACCGTGCAGCCAAGAGGTTTGGTTACTTTCACGTTTCGGAAGCTTAGCGAGTCCGCTCCGGTTCCGACTGTGACTAAGCTCGTTATGACTTCTCTATTCTGATTTTGCAAAAAACACATTCCGTCCCTTCAATCTGGAGTTCCTATGCCTGACCGTTCAGCACACCCCGAAAGTTGCGAGTTTGCTTTGGTGGACGGTCACTTCTGTAAGCCCGGCAAGTGTCGTCAGCCCGGTTACGGTCGTGCCGTGTACCACCCGACCGGTTTTGTTTCGACCGCGGCTGAGGCGCTGTTCGCGCCGATCGCCGCGAAGGTGCTGCGACCATGAGAACCGCGCCCAGTTTTTTGACGCTCATCTCTGGGCTCCTATCGTCTGTAGCGAGTGCAGCGGTGTGACCTGCTGCGGGATGGAGAGCATCTGCCTCATCGAGGCACCGATCAAGGAGTGTCCAGAGATGTTTTCCAACGTGCCTAGGTCGGCACCGCGCAGGTGGCAGTGCGGCTGGCGGGGTTTGGGATCGAGATTGCGATTACTCAGGTGTACCGATATAGTCAACGACATGAGCATTAGAGGAGGGGGATTCATTCGTGCCGGCATTTTGGCGCTGCTCGCGGTGCTCCTGATCGCGGCTTGCGGAGGCTCTGGGTCATCGACGACCGGGGGCGAAGACGCGGTCAAGGAACCGAGCAGGGAGTTTGCTGGTCCGACCGGGAAAAACAAGCTGGTCCAGTTCGGGGTCGAAGCGAGCGAAGCTGAACGCCGAGCCGCGAGTGCCGTGCTCGACCAGAGCTTTGAAGCGCGAGCGAGTGCTGACTTCGCGGCACAGTGCGCCACGCTGACCGCGAAGGAGATGGAAAAGGTCGCGGGGGCGGGGACGGGGGCTGGGAAGAAGGGTGCGTCGACGGCGGAATGCACCGTGAAGCTCAAGGAGCTCGCCGACCCTCTGACCAGATCGGAACCGTTCCGGAAGGACAAATTGGAAGGTGACGTCACGGCGATGAGGGTCAAGGGGATCCGCGGATTTGCCTTCTTCCATGGGACCGATGGAAGAGACTGGATGATGCCTCTTGAAAAGGAAGGCGCTATCTGGAAGGTAGCCGCGATCCAGGAGGAAGAAGTGCCTTCGAAGGCGTCCCCTAAGCCGTCGAAAGCACCGCCGTCCAAGGCGGCGTCGCCGGAATCCCAGGAAGGCTGAGTAGCGCCCTCAACGGTAGGCGGCGGCCTGGATCTCGAAGAGCTCGGCGTAGCGGCCGCCGGTCGTCGTCAGCTCGTCGTGGGTGCCGGCTTCGAGGACGCGGCCGGCGTCGAGGTAGACGATGCGGTCAGCCATGCGGGCGGTCGAGAGGCGGTGGGAGGACGGTGACGCCGCCGGTTTCCTCCGCGTAGCGGCGGGCGCCGTCGGCGTAGCGGCGGAAGAGCGTGTACTCGGCGACCGGGTCGAGGCTGGCGGTCGGCTCGTCGAGGATCGTGAGGAGGACCGCCTCGCGCCGCATCGCGCGTCCCAGGGCGAGGCGCTGCCACTGGCCGCCGGGAGGTTGTGGCCGCCGGTGTAGGCGGTGCCGACGCGGGTGGCGAGGCCGTCCGGCAGCTGCGTGGGGAGGTCGGCGAAGCCGGCGCGGTCGAGGGCGGGGTGGGCGGCGTCGTGGTCGTCGCGGCCGGGCAGGTCGGCGACGCCGATCGATTCGACCGCGGGGAGCTGGAGGCGGGCGAAGTCTTGGAAGGCGGCGGTCGAGCGCTCGCGCCAGGCCTCGAGGTCGAGCGCCGCCAGCGGCCTGCCGTCGACGAGGATTTTCCCCGGGCCCAGGCGGTACATCCCGAGGAGCAGCTTCGCCAGCGTCGTCTTCCCCGAGCCGTTCTCGCCGACCAGCGCCACCGCCTGCCCGGCGGGGAGCTCGAATTCAAGGTCGCGGAGGACCTCCGCCTCGGTTCCCGGATAGCGGAAGGAGACGCCGCGCACCTCGATCCCCTGCGCGAGGCGCGCGGGCGGCGGCAGCGTCCCGGCCTCGGCGCGCTCGGCGGCGGCGTGGTCCTCCAGCCAGAGCAGGCGGTCGGGGGTGTTGAGGGTGGAGATCAACGCGCCGGAGCCGGCAGTCGAGGAGGCGAGCTGTTTGCGCGAGCGGCGGATCAGCGAGACCGCCATCAGGACGGTGCCGAGCGAGGCACCGGCGTCGAGGGCGAAGGCGATCGCACCCATCAGGCAGGCGGCGTAGAGGGTCCAGCCGACGCTCTGCACGGCGAGCACGCCGACCGCCCCGGACAGGCTGCGGCGATCGACCTCCGCGGTGAGCTCGGCGTGGCGGCGCTCCAGGGTCGGGGCGACGGGGTAGGAGCGGACCGCCGCGGTGCTCGCTTGCTCGCGAGGTGGAACAGCATCCCGGCGAGGCGGCGCGAGTAGGCGGTGTCGTCGGCCCGGCGGCCGATCCGCTTGGCGAAGCGGTCGGCCAGCAGCGGCGGGATCGCGCTCACCGGCAGCGTAGGATCAAGGGCAAGACGGTGGCCAGGAGGCTGAGCCGCGCGACGATGCGAGGTCATCCAGCCAGACGCGGCTCGGAAATTCGGCCGCGCCAAGCGCGCGGCCGATGCCTACGGAGATCGGAAGGAGCTCAGACGCTCGAGTGGGGACCGAAATAGACGGAGTCGCCGAGCAGGATCCCGTAGTTGGGATCGGGGTTGTTGTTGTCGTCGAGCAGGAAGGAGATCGTGTTGACGACGACGTGGCCGTCGGCGTAGGTGAAGGTGATGCGGCCGCGGGGGTCGATCGCGTAGGTGCCGTGGTCTTCGGGCGGCAGGGCGCCGTAGCTGCCGCCTTCGCCGAAGAAGCCGGCGACACCTGAGGCGCGGGCGAATTCGCCGTTGCTCGACATATGAAGGTCGACCGTGACGAAGCTGCAGGCGGTCGGGCAGAGGCCGAACTGGTTGATGTAGCTGCCTTCGGCGTCGACCTTGGTCCCAGGTTCCGGCAGCGACGCTTCGCTGAAGCTTTCTTCGCCGACCTTGAGGCCGTGCGAGTCGGCCTTATATTCGCCGCCGGTGCTACCGATGGTCAGCGCACCGGTACTTTCGTTCCAGGTGTAGGGCAGGCAGCCGTCTTCTTCGCCGGTGGCGGTCGCGCCGCTGCAGGTCGGCAGGCCTTCCTTCGGCACCCCGCGGTACACCCACTGTTCGTCGACGAAGTAGTAGGCGTGCATATAGGTGGTGGTGAGTACCTGGTAGGTGTTCCAGAAGTAGCGGCCGATGATCCGCGGCACCTTCTTCGCTTCTTCCTTCGGCGGTGGAGCGGGGCCGACCTTGAGCGCGATCGCGTCGTGGGACTTCGCCTGGCCGGGCGCCTTGGCGACGAAGCTGAGCTTCGGCTTGCCCGCGGCGGTGACCGTGACCATGAAGCTCGCGACCTTGGCCTTCCGGGGCTTCAGCGTGCCGACCTTCGCCTTGGCCGGGGCAACCTCGATTTCCTTCGAAGCCTTGGCGAGCAAGACCACGCCGGCGATCGGCTTCTTCCCGTGGTTGGCGACCTTGACCTTGACCTTGGTCGGCGTGCCGACCGGCAGGTTCGCGGCCTTCGGCGCGTCGACGAAGAGCGACGAGACCTTCTTGTGCCCACCGTCACCGTCTGACGGCTTCTTGCCGCCGTGCGGCTTGGCGGCCGCCGCGCCCGCGAGCGCGAGGCAGAACGACAGGGCCAGCGTGGTGATCAGAAAGAGACGATGACGAGGCATCGGACGCGAGGGTACCGAGACTTGGTCTCTAATGCTGTGAGTATTCGGTAACCGGTCAGGAACCGAGGTCGTCGATCAGGTCCGCCACCGAGTCGACGATGCGGCTGGGGCGGTAGGGGAAGCGCTCGACCTCGGCGGCGGTGGTGACGCCGGTGAGGACGAGGATCGTGTGCAGGCCGGCCTCGAGGCCGGCGACGACGTCGGTGTCCATGCGGTCGCCGATCATCGCGGTCGTCTCCGAGTGGGCGCCGATGGCGTTGAGGGCGCTGCGCATCATCAGCGGGTTCGGCTTGCCGACGAAGTAGGGCTCGACGCCGGTGGCGCGGGTGATCAGGGCGGCGACCGAGCCGGTGGCGGGGAGCGGGCCGCTCGGCGAGGGCCCGGTCGGGTCCGGGTTGGTGGCGATGAAGCGGGCGCCGCCGGCGATCAGGCGGATCGCCTGGGTGATGCGCTCGAAGGAGTAGGTGCGGGTCTCGCCGAGGACGACGTAGTCAGGTTCGTTGTCGGTGAGGGTGTAGCCGGCCTGGTAGAGCTGGGTCGAGAGCCCCGACTCGCCGACGACGAAGGCGGTGCCGTTCGGCCGCTGCGTTTCGAGGAAGCGGGCGGTCGCCGAGGCGGAGGTCCAGATCGACTCCTCGGGCACCTCGAGGCCGCTCGCCCGCAGTCGCGCCGCCAGGTCACGGCGGGTGAAGATCGAGTTGTTGGTGAGCAGCAGGAACGGGAGATCGAGCTCCCGCAGTCGCGCCAGGAAGCGGTCGGCGCCGGGGAGCGCTTCGGCCTCGTGCACCAGCACCCCGTCCATATCCATCAGCCATGACTCGATCGCCATGGCCCCAAGCTACCCGCGAGCGAGCCGAAAGGTGTCGCGAAACCGGTAAAGCAGGGGGATGAACGCGACGACGCGGGCGAGCTTGCGCCCTTCGACCCGCCGCTGCGCGGCCTCCAGCGCGCGGAACCACTCCAGCGTGCGCCCGGCCGGGCTGGTCGTCCAGCTGAGCCGCGCCGGGACCGAGCCCTCGTTCGCCATCCGGTGCGCCGTGCCGCGGGGGATGTCGAAGGCCTCGCCCTCGCCGTAGGTGCGGACCTCGCCACCGGCCTCGACCCGCAAGTTCCCGGCGAGGACCTCGAAGTGCTCGTCCTGCTTCGGATGCCGATGCGCCGGCGGGCGCTCGCCGCCCGGCGCGTAGGTCGCCGTCACCACCAGGCAATCGGCGTCGACGGAGACGATCTCGACCGACTCGTGCGGGGTCAGCTGCAACTTCTCGTTGGACATCTCGGATCTCCCTTCCGAAATTGACGATGTCCAAGTCTCCCGCCTCGGCACCGCGGCGGCGCTGATGCGGGGACGGATCGCGGACCTCGCCCGCGGCTACGGCGTCAGCGTCGAGGAAGGCGACATCCTCTTCACCATCCGTCGCGCCGGGAGCCCCGGCCTCTCCCCCACCGCTTTGACCGAGTCTCTCCTGGTGTCCAGCGGGACGATGACCAACCGCCTCGACCACCTCGAAGGCAAGGGGCTGGTCGAGCGGGTCCCGAACCCAGGGGACCGGCGGGCGGTCGACATCCACCTCACCCGCAAAGGGGTGAAGCTCGTCGACAAGGCGATCGGCGAGCACGTCGACAACGAGGCCGACGCGCTCTCCGTGCTCTCCCAGGCCGAGCGCCGGCGCCTCGACGCGGCGCTACGGAAGCTGATCGACCACCTCGCGGCCTAGTCGACCCAGTCGAAGGTCCGCTCCACGGCCTTCTTCCACTGGGCGTACTGCTTTTCGCGCTCGCCCTCGTCCATGTTCGGCTCCCAGCGCTTGTCCTCGGACCAGCGCTCGCGCAGCTCGTCGGTGCCGGACCAGAAGTCGGTCGCGAGACCGGCGGCGAAGGCGGCGCCGAGGGCCGTGGTCTCGGTGACGGCGGGGCGGATGACGGGGACGCCGAGGACATCGGCCTGGAACTGCATGAGGAGCTCGTCGGCGGTCATGCCGCCATCGACTTTCAGCTCGGAGAAGGGGACGTCGGCGACGTCGTTGGCGGCGTCGACCACCTCGCGGCTCTGCCAGGCGGTCGCCTCCAGGGTGGCGCGGGCGATGTGGCCTTTGTTGGCGTAGCCGGTGAGGCCGACGATGATGCCGCGGGCGTTTTCGCGCCAGTAGGGGGCGAAGAGGCCGGAGAAGGCGGGGACGAAGTAGACGCCGCCGTTGTCGTCGACCGACTTCGCCAGCTCTTCGACTTCGGGGGCGTCCTTGATGATCCCGAGCCGGTCGCGCAGCCACTGCACCGCGGCGCCGGTCACGGCGATCGAGCCCTCGAGCATGTAGACGGGCGGCCCGTCGGGGCCGAGCTTCGCCCCCACCGTGGTCAACAGTTTGTCGGTGTGGACGATCTCCTCGCCGGTGTTGACGAGCAGGAACGAGCCGGTGCCGTAGGTGTTCTTCGCGTCGCCGGGGTCGAAGCAGGTCTGGCCGAACATCGCCGCCTGCTGGTCACCGAGGATGCCCGCCACCGGCACGCCGCCGAGCGCCGTGCCCGCCGCCTCGCCGTAGGTCTCCGAGGAGCTCTTGATCTCCGGCAGCATCGACTCCGGGATGCCCATCAGGTCGAGGCTCGGCTGGTGCCAGTCGAGCGTCTCCAGGTTCATCAGCATCGTCCGCGACGCGTTGGTGACGTCGGTCGCGTGGACGCCGCCGTTCTTGCCGCCAGTGAGGTTCCAGAGGACCCAGGTGTCCATGTTGCCGAAGGCCAGTTCGCCCGCTTCGGCGCGCTTGCGGGCACCGTCCACGTTGTCGAGGATCCACTTGATCTTGGGACCCGAGAAGTAGGTCGAGAGCGGCAGGCCGACGTCCTTGCGCAGGCGGTCGACGCCCTCGTCGCCGGCCAGCTCCTGCACGATGTCTTCGGTCCGCGTGTCCTGCCAGACGATCGCGTTGTAGACCGGCTCGCCGGTCTCGCGATCCCAGACCACGGTCGTCTCGCGCTGGTTGGTGATGCCGATCGCGGCGACGTCGCCGGCCTCAGCGTCGGACTTCGCCATCGCCCCGCCGATCACCTCGCGGGTCTTCCGCCAGATCTCCTTCGCGTCGTGCTCGACCCAGCCCGCTTTCGGCGTGATCTGCTCGTGCTCTTTCTGGTCGACGCACTCGATCTGGCCGTCCTTGTCGAACAGGATCAGCCGGCTCGACGTGGTCCCCTGGTCGATCGCCGCGACGTACTTCGCCATCAGTTCTCCTCCCCCATCTGACTCAGTCCTCCTCGATCGTGGTTTGTGCCTCTTCGGTCATCTCCGGGTCCGGCTTCACCCCGCGCGCGATCAGCACCCCGCGGATCAAGAGGTCGTAGACGTAGGCCCCGATCGCGCCGCCGACGAGCGGCCCGACGATCGGGATCCAGAAGTAGGTGTTGACATTCCCGTAATCACCCGGCATCGCGATCTTCCCCCACCCTTGCGCCCAGGCAAAGAGGCGGGGGCCGAGATCGCGCGCCGGGTTGATCGCGTACCCCGCGTTGACGCCGAAGGAGATGCCGATCGCGACGACGATCAGGCCGATGATGAACGGCGCCATGTTGGCCTTGGTCGGCGCGTTGTACTCATCGATCACGGCGAAGATGCAGGCGACGAGCAGCGCCGTGCCGATCACCTGGTCCATGAACGGGCCGAACCAGGAGTCGAAGTATTCGGCCGGGAAGGTGGCGAAGATCGAATAGGTGCCGATCGAGTCGGAGCTGCCGCGGGTGATTTTTTCCACGTGTTCGAAGGAGCCGATCGCGAAGCGGTAGTTGAAGTAGACGACCGCCGCGGCGACGAAGGCGCCGAACACCTGCGCCACTACATAAGTAGGGACTTTCTTCCAGGGGAAGCCGCGCCGCAGCGCCTGGGCCAGGGTGACGGCCGGGTTCAGGTGCGCGCCCGACACGCCGCCGGCGACGTAGACGCCGAAGGTGACGGCGAGGCCCCAGCCGAAGCTGATCAAGATCCAGTCGGAGGTGCCGAACGCGAGGCCCGCGCGGCCCGACTGGCTGAGGCCGGCGACGCACGTCGCGACGACCGCGTCCCCGAACATGATCAGGACGAAGGTGCCGAGGAACTCCGCCCCGGCCTCGCCCCAGGTGGACTGCTGCCAGCGCCACCGTCGCGTTCCCTCACCACCGCGGTAGCTCTCCCGCGAGCTCGCGGCCGACGAATCCTGGGCCATGCTCACTCCTTGTTACGTTGGTTCCCGACCCTTCCCGGGTAATCCCTGAGCCAGTTATGCCCGCCGAGACGAAAACCGAATCAGCAAATTCATCCGTCACCCCCCGCGTGGGGCCGGACGATCGGCTCAGCCCCGAGGCGCGGCGCGCCGCGATCGAGCGCTTCGGCGCCGAGGAATTCGATGTCGTCGTGATCGGCGGCGGCGCGACCGGCACCGGCTCGGCGCTCGACGCCGCCACGCGCGGCCTCTCGGTGGCCCTGCTGGAGGCGCGCGATTATGCGGCCGGGACCTCCTCGCGCTCGAGCAAGCTGATCCACGGCGGGCTCCGCTACCTGGAGCAGAAAGACTTCGGCCTGGTCCGCGAGGCGCTGCGTGAGCGCGGCCTCCTGCTCAGCCGCCTCGCCCCGCATCTGGTCCGTCCCGTCCCCTTCCTCTTCCCGCTGGAGAAGCAGTGGGAATGGCCCTACATCGGCGCCGGGATGATCCTCTACGACTCGCTCGGCGGGGGACATACGGGAGTGCCGGGGCATCGTCGCCTGTCCAAGCGCAAGGCGATGCGGATCGCTCCGGCGCTGCGCGACGACGCGATGATCGGCGGCTTCCAGTACTACGACGCCCAGGTCGACGACGCCCGCCACACGATGACCGTCGCCCGCACCGCCGCCCACTACGGCGCCGCGATCGCGAACAACATCGCCGTCGTCGGCTTCCTCCGCGAGGGCGAGCGGGTCACCGGCGTGGTCGCCCGCGACGCGCACACCGGCGAGGAGATCAAGGTCCGCGCCCGCCAGGTCATCAACTGCACCGGCGTCTGGACCGACGACATCCAGAACATGGTCGGCGAGCGCGGGATGTTCCACGTGCGGGCGTCGAAGGGCGTCCACCTGCTGATCCCGCGCGACCGCCTGCAGCTGGACACCGGGCTGATCCTGCGCACCGAGAAGAGCGTCCTCTTCGTCATCCCCTGGGGGCGCCATTGGATCGTCGGCACGACCGACACCGACTGGGAGCTCGACCGCGCCCACCCCGCCGCGAGCCGCTCCGACATCGAGTACATCTTCGAGCGGGTGAACAAGGTGCTGCGCGAGCCGCTCACCCACGAGGACGTCGAGGGCGTCTACGCGGGTCTGCGGCCGCTGCTCTCGCACGAGTCGGAGAGCACCTCGCAGCTCAGCCGCGAGCACACCGTCGCCGTGCCGGTCCCCGGGTTGGTCGCGGTCGCCGGCGGCAAGTACACGACCTACCGCGTGATGGCGAAGGACGCCGTCGACGCCGCCGCGCGCTCGATGGAAAAGCGGGTGCCGCCGTCGGTCACCCACGAGACGCCGCTGGTCGGTGCCGAGGGCTTCCAGGCGCTCCGCAACAGCACCGAGACCCTCGCCGCCGAGACCGGCCTGCACCCGGCGCGTATCCAGCACCTGCTCGGCCGCTTCGGCTCGCGCATCTTCGAGCTGACCGCGGAGATCGCCCGCGACCCGGCCCTGGCGAAACCCCTGCCCGGCGCCGACGACTACCTCGCCGCCGAGGTCCTCCACGCGGTGACCCACGAGGGTGCCCAGCACCTCGAGGACGTGCTGACCCGACGCACCCGGATCTCGATCGAGGCCTGGGACCGCGGCCTGGCGGCGGCCGAGCCGGCGGCGCGACTGATGGCCGGCGCCCTCGGCTGGGACGAGGACACGATCGCCCGCGAGGTCGACATCTACCGCCGCCGCGTCGCCGCCGAGCGCGAGTCGCAGGAGATGCCCGACGACAAGGCCGCCGACGTCGCCCGGACGAGCGCGCCGGACGTCCTCCCCGGCTCGCCGCCGGTCGAGCCTTCACGGCGCGGCCCCGAGTCGAGCTGAGTCCACTCCCTCCCGCATAACCGAGAAGTCATTCTCGGTTATTGCATTGTCGGCCCGGCCGCCTTAGGTTGGGGAGATGACGACGAGCCTGCGCAAGGACGCGGTACGGAGCAGGCGAGCGATCCTGGACGCGGCCCGGGAGCTGTACCGCGACGACGCGGAGGCGTCCTTCGCCGAGATCGCCAGCGAGGCGGGGGTCGGGCAGGCGACCGTCTACCGACACTTCGCCGACCGGCGCGCGCTGCTCGCGGCGCTCGCCGAGGAGGACATGGGCGCGCTCGAGGAGCGGATCGCCGCCGACGAGGAGATCGGGCCGGAATCCTTGGAGGAGGTGCTGCGCGAGATCCTCGCCGCGCAGCTCCGCTCGCAGGGGATGATCGGTGCGATCCGGGCGGGCGAGGTGGAGGAGAGCCAGGTCCAGGGCCTCACCGACCGCGTCCGGGACCTCCTCGCGCCCCGGCTCGAGGCCGCCCGCGCGGCCGGGGTCGTGCGCCCCGACCTGACCGCCGACGACCTCCTCATGGTGCTCTCGATGGTCGACGGCGCGCTCGCCCCGCTGCGCGACTTCGGCGAACGCGAGCGGGCCTCGGCGCGGGCGTTTGAGATCGTCCTCGACGGGCTACGGGTGAGGGCATGAAAGCCCGGTTCCTCCTCGCCCCTTGTCTGGCCGCCGCGCTCCTCCTGGCAGTCGTGGCCTCCTCCTCCCCGGCCGCCCCGACGCCGACCGCCACCAAGGCCTGCTCGGCCTCCGGACTGGTCGTCTGGGCCGGTCCGGAACCGGGCGGCGGCGCCGCTGGCAGCGCCTACTACCGGATCGAATTCACCAACCTCTCCACCGCCACCTGCACGCTCTCCGGCATCCCGAAGGTGAACGCGGTCGATCTGAAGGGCCGGCGGATCGGTGCCTTCGCCGCCGCCGAACCGGGCAAGAAAGCGGCCAAGGTGACCCTCGCCCCGGGCCAGGTCGCGAGCGCCCAACTGCGCATCGTCGACGCGCTGAACTACCCCGCCGACAAGTGCAAGGCGACGACCGCCGCCGGGCTCCGCGTCGCGATCCCCGGCGGCAGCGGCAACAAGATCGCGCCGCTGGCCTTCGAAACCTGCGTCCGCGCGACGACGAAGACCCTCTCCGTCGCCCCGGTGCAGGCGACCGTCACGGCCAACTGATCGGGGGGTCCGCCGCAACCGCGACGGGGGGTCCCCTGTTGTAGGGGGACCTTGAGACGCAATGCACTCCTCACCCTTGTCCTGACCCTCTTCGGGCTGGCGCTCGCCCCCGCGGTCTCCTCGGCGGCCCTCCCCAGCGACTTCTGGGGGGTCGTCGCCAACGAAGCGCCGCAACCCGCGCAGGCGCAGACCCTCGAGCGGGGCGGGGTCGAAAGCCTGCGGGTGCCGATCAACTGGTCGGCGATCCAGTCGGAGCCCGGCGCCGAACCCGACTGGAGCTCGGTCGACCCGTTCGTGCGCGGCGCGGCCGAAACCGGGATCTCCGTGCTGCCCTTCTTCGTCGGCCCGCCGAGCTGGGCGATCGCCTACGAAGGCGTCGGCGCCGCCCGCGCGCCGGTCAGCCTGCCGGTGCAGACCGCGGCGCAGCGCTCCGCCTGGCGTGAACTCCTGCGCCTGGCCGTCTTCCGCTACGGCCCCGGCGGCAGCTTCTGGAGCGAAAACCCGCTGCTGCCCGCGCACCCGATCCGCATCTGGCAGATCTGGAACGAGGAGAACTACAAGTACTTCGCCGCCCGCCCGAGCCCGCCCCAGTACGGCAAGCTCGTGGTGGAATCGTTCCGCGACCTGCGCAGCGCCGACTCCGGCGCCCGGATGGTCCTCGGCGGCCTCTTCATCCAGCCCAAGGGCGGCAACGTCAAGCAGGCCCCCGGCCGGATCAAGCGCGCCTACTTCGCCGCCGACTTCCTCGAACAGATGTACAAGTCGACGCCCGGCGTGCGCGGCAAGTTCATCGCCGTCGCCCTCCATCCCTACTCCAAGTCCTACAACCGGCTGACCGGCGAAATCGAAGAAGTGCGCGCGGCGCTGAAGAAATCCCGCGACCCGGGGCGGGCGCTGTGGCTGACCGAGCTCGGCTGGAGCAGCGGCAAGCCCACCGCCGCCAACGGCCACAACCAATTCGAGAAGGGGGTCCAGGGCCAGGTCCGCGAACTGACCGGCGCCTTCAAGCTGCTGACCGCGAAAGCGGCGGCCTGGCACATCAAGCGCGTCTACTGGTTCTCCTTCACCGACGAGCCGGGGAGCTGCAACTTCTGCGACGGCTCCGGCCTCTTCAAGCAGGGCGGCCTCGTCGCGAAGCCGTCCTGGTCGTCGTACAAGCGCTTCGCCCGCTGAGCGGCGCGCCAGTTTCCTTGCAGACCCGCCCCTGGTACCCCTGGCCCTCGCCGGTCAGGGGTACTTTCGGGTGGAGGAGCATGAAGGGTCCGCGCGCCGAAGACCGTCTTTACCCCGCCCTAGTCTTGGCGTTCTTGAGCGGCCTGGTCGCACTCGGATTGCTGGGCCTGCCGTCGGTGCTGGTGGCGGCGATCGGCGTTGCCGTGGCGGCGTTCGCGATCGTCGTTTTCCATCGCTCGATGGAAGGCCGCGGACGCCAACCGGTACCCGAGAAGTACGTCCCGCGGGTGCTGGAGAACGGCTCGATGAGGCGCCGGCGAGGGGTCCATCTGCGCCGCCATCGAGGCGCCTCTCCCCCGCTGCGTTTCCGCTGATTTAAGTTCCCTTAAGTGTGGTAGCGTCCCGCTCCTTGAAGATGTTTTAAAGAGCGGGCCGAAGGCCGTTCTCGGACGCCTCCAGCCCGCCGGGAAAGGGTGGGTTTGATGTTGAGAGGTCTCGGTAGTTCGGGGCGCCGCACGTGGTTTGTGGCCCTCTTATTGGCGTTGGCGGCCGCGGTCGTCCTCGCAGCATGTGGTGGAAGCGGTGGCACGACCACCACGAGCTCGACCGCCGGCGGTGGCGAAAGCACCGAAGCCGCGGAATCGGAACCGGCCGAAACGAGCGAAGAAGGCGAAATCGTCGCCGCTCCGGAGTTCACCAGCGAAGAACTCTTCGAACACCCCGGTGACAACTGGATCACCTCGAACGGCGGCACGACCAACGACCGCTTCTCGACGCTGGACGAAATCAACACCGAAAACGTCAAAGAACTCAAAGGCGAATGGATGACCAAGATCGGTCAGAACGCCACCGCCGCGAAGTTCTCTGCCGAGGGGACCGCCGTCGAGTACGAAGGCACGATCTACATCCCCGACGGCGCCGACGACGTCTTCGCCCTCGATGCCTCGACCGGCAAAATCCTCTGGACCTACGAACCCCACCTGCCTCCGGACCCGCTCGGCGAAGTCGTCTGCTGTGGTTGGGACAACCGCGGCGTCGCGATCGGCGACGGCATGGTGTTCGTGTCCCAGCTGAACGGCGACCAGGTCGCCCTCGACCAGCAGACCGGCAAAGTCAAATGGTCGACCAACATCGAAAAGTTCAAGGCCGGCTTCTCGATCACCAGCGCGCCGCTCTACTACAACGGCAAGGTCTACGTCGGCGGTTCCGGCGGCGAGTACGGGATCCGCGGTCGCCTGACCGCCCTCGACGCCAAAACCGGCAAGATCCTCTGGAAATTCTGGACCACGCCGGCCCCGAACGAAACCGGTGGCGACACCTGGCCGAACAACGGCAGCTACAAACACGGCGGCGCCTCGATCTGGAACACGCCGACCGTGAACCCGAAAAACGGGATGCTGTTCTTCTCGACCTCCAACGCCGCACCGTGGACGGGTCGTGACCGTGAAGGGGAAAACCTCTTCACCGCCTCGATCGTCGGCCTCGATGCCGAAACCGGCGAATACAAATGCCACTTCCAGGAGGTCCACCACGACCTCTGGGACTTCGACGCTCCGAGCCCGACCGTCTTGATGAAAGGCGAAATGAACGGCAAGGAAGTCGAAGCGGTGGGTCAGCCGCAGAAGACCGGCTGGGCCTACGTCGTGGATCAGGAAAACTGCAAACCGGTCTACCCGATCCCCGAGGTGAAGGTCCCGCAGGATCCGGCCGAAAAGACCTGGCCGACTCAGCCCGAGCCGACCATGGAACCGTTCAGCCCGATCGAAGCCACTCCGGAAGCGGTGAAAACCGTCGAAGAAGCGGGCGCGTCGGAAAAGAACCCGCCGAAAATCGTGGGGTCGAAAATCTTCACCCCGCAGAGCTCGGATCCGAACGTGATCAACCTGGGCGCGAACTCCGCGGTCGGTGGCGACAACTGGCCTCCGTCCTCGTTCGACCCGGAAAAGAACATGTACTTCGTCTGCTCGCAGTCGGGAGCACTCGGGCTGGTCACCCCGCCCAAGTCGCAGAAGTACGTGGAAGGCCAGAACTACATCGGCTCGGACACGATCGTCGCCTCCGGCTTCGACACGACCGGCTTCGTGACGGCCTACGACATGTCCACCGGCAAAATCGCCTGGCAGAACGAATTCAAAGGCGAATCGTGCTACTCCGGTACCGCGACGACCGCTGGTGGCCTGCTGTTCGTCGGTAAGAACGACGGCAACCTGGTCGCCTACGACGAGGAAACCGGCAAAGAACTCTGGCACTGGCAGACCGGTGCCGGGGCGAACGCGACGATCGCCGCCTTCGAAGACGAAGGCATCGAGAAAATCGCGATCTACGCCGGTGGTAACTCGCTCGCGGCCACGGCCCACGGCGAAAACTTCTGGGTCTTCTCCCTCGAGGGGACGATGGAAGAAGCCAAAGGCCTGGAAGAGGAAGAAGAAGGCACCGAGCACGCCGGTGAGGAATCCGCCGAAGAAAAAGAAGGCGGCGGTGAAACCGGCGAAGCCGAAGAAAACAAAGGCAACGAAGAAACGCCTGTCGAAGGCGAAGAAGGCGGCGCAGCAGCTGCCGCCCCGAACGCGGAAGCCGGCAAAGAAGTGTTTGCCGAAAACTGCTCCGTGTGCCACGGCGCCACCGGTCATGGCGGCAACGGCGGTCCTGACCTGACCACGATGCCGAAAGCCAAAGAACAAAAAGGCGCCGAAGAACAGGTGACCAACGGCGGCGGCGGGATGCCCCCGTTCGGCGGTTCCCTGAGCGAAGAAGAAATCAAAAACGTGGCGGCCTACGTCGTCGAAGACATCGTCGGCGGTAAATAGACGATGCTGATCGCCGGGGCGCGACTTGACGCCCCGGCAGCACGTTTGAGCGACCTCCTCCGGCTCGGTCTCGAGACCAAGCCGGAGGAGGTCGCACTTCTTTCCAACCGGCGCGCGCTCACCTGGGCCGAGCTGGAGGACGCGAGCTCACGGGTCGCGTCCGGATATCTCGGCCTCGGCCTGCGGGCCGGCGACCGGGTGGCGTCGCTGATGCCGAACCGCGTCGACCTCGTCGTCCACTACCTCGCCTGCTTCAAGGCGGAGCTGATCGCGACGCCGCTGAACTACCGCTACACGGCCACCGAGATCGACCACGCGCTGGGAGTGAGCGGCGCCCGTGTCCTGCTCGCCCACGAGGAGCGGGCGGCCGACGTCGCCGCCTCGGAGCTGGCCGCCGGCCTCGAGCTGGGGACGATCGCCTACCGCGACGCCGAGCCGCTGCCGCAGGGCAACGACGAGCCCGACGCGGACGCGGGCTGGGCCGGCGAGTTCGCCCACCTGCTCGCGGCCGAGCCGCTGCCGCGGGCTACCGGCGATCCCGACCCGGCGGAGCCCGCCGTCATCTTCTTCACCTCCGGCTCGACCGGGCCCGCGAAGGGCGTCACCCACTCGCGCGAGACGCTGCGCTGGATGATCGCCTCGGCGGCCGCCGCCTTCGAGCTGGGCGCCGATGACGTCTTCCTGCCCGGCTCCTCGATGTCGCACGTCGGCAGCTTCCTCTGGGCCCTGGCGACGCTGTCGGTCGCGGGCCGGGTCGTCGTCGCCCGCGCCACCGATGCCCACGAGCTGCTGCCGCTCCTGCGCGAGCAACGGCCGACGGTGCTGGCGATGATCCCGGCGGCGCTCTCGGCGCTGATCCACGACCACGACCTGCGCCCCGACGACTTCTCCTCGCTGCGCGTCTGCCGCGCCGGCTCCGACAAGGTCTCGACCGAGCTGCTCACCGGATTCGCCGCCGCGGCGGGCTTCCCGATCGTCGAGGGCTACGGGATGACCGAGGTCGGCCTGGCGACGCTGAACCCACCCTCCGGCGAGATCCGTCAGGGCTCGATCGGCACCCCGATCGGCGGCTTCAAGGTCGAACTGCGCGACGACGGGGGCGCCCCGGTCGAAGGCGACGCCGTCGGCCGGATCTGGATCGAGACCCCGAGCGCCATGGTCGGCTACTGGAATGCGCCCGAGGCCACCGCCGAGGTGATCGTCGACGGCTGGCTCGACTCCGGCGACCTCGCCCGTGCCGACGCCGACGGTTATCTCTGGTTCTTCGGCCGCAAGAAGCAGGTGATCGTCCACGACGGCTCCAACATCAGCCCCTATGAGGTCGAGGGCGCTCTCGTGGACCACCCTGCAATAGCTCTCGCGGGGGCGGTAGGAGTACATGACACCGTCCACGGCGAGAACGTCCGCGCCTACGTGACCCTGGAGCATGGCGCCGAAAAGCCCTCCGCCGCCGACCTGATCGTCCACTGCCGTGAACGCATCGGCTACAAGGCTCCCGAGGAGATCGTCTTCTTGGAGGAGATGCCGCTCAACCCCACCGGCAAGATCGACCGGGCCGGCCTCAAGCGGATGGCCGAAGACCACCTTCACCCGCACGGCTTGTAGCTAGGCGCCGGCTTCGATCGCTCGCTGCAGCGTCTCTGCCGCCAGCTTGTGGGCGTCGCAGATGCGGCCCAAATGGAGCAACGAGTCGGTCTCGCTGGCCACCTCTCCGTCGCCTAGGCGGAGGACGATCGGGACGTCGGGGCGGAGGTCCTCGGCGGCAAGGCCGACGGCCACGTTGACGAGGTCGTCGGAGGTGACGGCGGCGATGGCGCCGCAGCGCTCGATGCCGACGCGTTGGAGGATCTCGCGGTCGTCTCCGCGGCCTATCGCGACCGGAATTCCGGCGGCTTTTGCGAGTCGCACACTAGGTGCCTCGGCGTCCCGCTCGATCGCCACCACGGCGACGCCGCGGTCCTTCAGGGCTTGGGCGAGGCGGAAGCCGACCTGGCCGAAGCCGACCAGCACCACGTGGTGGCGCGCGGGCGCGGCGCGGGGGCCGAAGAGGGTGGTGAGGCGGCGGCGGCTGAGGCGACGGACCAGGGCCGCGGTGAAGATCGCGACGAGGGCGACGGCGAGCACCATGTTGGCGGCGGAGATGACCTTGAACCAGGCGGCGCCTTCCTCCGCGCCGGGCGGGCCGGCGACGGTCGCGACCGAGCGGGTGGAGAAGTAGAAGGCGTCGACCAGGCCGTGGTGGAAGGCGATCATCGTGATCACCATCTCGATCACCAGGGCGACGAAGAGGCCGCTCGCCGAGGCGACCAGGAGGCGCAGGGCATCGTCGACGACCCGGACGCCGTGGCGCCGGCGGCCGAGGATCTCATCCCCCGCTTCGGCGAGGCAGCCCTCGGCGAGGTCCCCGGCGACGATCTCCGACGGCGAGAGGACGTGGACTTTGGGCGCTACGTGCTCGAGCTCGCGTGAGACGGTGTGGTCGAACATCGTCACCCAGAGCGGCAGGTCGGGCCGCACGTGGGCGCTCAGCAGGGTCAGACGCAGCGCGTGGGCGTCGTCGCGGGTGACCACGGCGACGGCGCGCCACTGGCCCTCGCGCAACATCTCGGCCGCCTGCCCGTCGCTCAGGTCGAGTGCCGAGGCGGCCGGCGAGCCGCTCTGCTCGAAGCGCCGCAGCAGCGCCGCGCCCAGCCCGCCACCCTCGCCGAGGACGAGGACGGCGGCGGTCCGCGGCGGGCTCGGCTCAGACGGGCTCGGGCTGGAGGTCTGCGGCGGGGTCTGCGTCACGATCCGAGGAATCTTGGCGATTCGACGGCTCGTCGTCCTCCCCGCCCCATCCGCGGGCGAGAAGGCGCAGGCCCGCGCCGAGGAGGAAGCAGGCGAGCGCGGCGGCCGCAAAGAGCCACCAGATGCGGTGCGAGGAGCCTTCGATGACGCTCGGATCGGCGGCGCTGAGGGTGGTGCCGGCCGACGCCGAGGCCAGCGGGCCGAGCGGCGTCGTGTCGATGCGGCCGAGGCGGAACTCGGCCGGGTAGGGGACGGCCAGCGTGCCGGTCAGGGTCCCGTCACCGACGGAGGCGAGGACGTATTCGTATTCGCCCCCGCGCAGGGCCGGGAGCGGCGCCGTCCAGCGTCCCGGCGCCGTCTCTTCGAAGCGCAGCGGGACCCGTTTGCCGGCCGGTGAGGTGAGCGACCCTTCCAGCGACGACAGCACGATCGACTGGCCTTTTTCGTCGAGCGGCGCGACTTCGAGCGTGCGCTGGTCCCCGGGCACGAGGCTCGGGGTGAGCGGCGGCGGCGCGGCCCCGCGCTCGATCCAGCGGCCGGCGTCCTGGAAGAGGGCCTGGTGGTCCAGCCATTCGCCCGCCCATTCGGGGGTGAGGCCGGGAGTCCAGACGGCGACGCGACCGGAGCCATACTGCCACTGGGCGAGCACTGGGTCCGGCGGGTGGTTTTTGTCCTGGCCGAGAAGCGCGGCCTCGGCGCCCGGCTTCAGTTCGGTCACCACGTTGCCGCCGAGCGGCGGCAGGTGTTCGCCGACGAGGCTGCCGGTGATCGGGCTGGGGTCCCCGGCGGAGACGCCGATTTCGCCGCGCAGGCGCACGGTGCGGGTGTTCAGGCGCGTCTCTTTGTCGAAGATTTTCGGCAGTTCGCGCGCGTTTTCGGTGCGGTAGTAGTTGCCGCCGGTGTCGGCCGCGATCTGTTTGAGGAGGTTGAAGTCGGCTTCGGCGCCGAGGGCCACCGTGGCGACGCTGATGTGCGCCTTTTTCAGGCCGGGCAGCAGGCGGGCGTAGGAGCCCGGTTCGCTGATCCCGTCGGTCAGCAGGATGATGTGTTTCTCTTTGGCCGTCGAGCGTTCGATTTCCTTGACCCCTTCGGCGAGGCCTTTGTAGACGTTCGTCCCGCCGTTGGCCGGGATGTTGTTGATCTTCTTTTCGATCTGGTTGACGTTGGCCGGTTCGACGCGGGTCAGCGGCACCACCGATTTCGCTTTGACTTCGAAGGCGACGATGCCGATCTGGTCACGGTGTTTGAGCAGGAAGGCGAGCGCGCCGCGCGCCGCGGCCTGGGCCATCGCGATCTTCGGCACCCCACCGACCTCGTTGATCATGCTGCCGGAGCGGTCGAGGACAAGCTCGACGGCGACGTTTTTCCGCTGCAGTTTTCCGGGGACCAGGGATTTGACCGGCAGCGCCGATTCGAGCGGGGATTTGTAGTACTTGCCGAGCGAGAAGGAGCGTTCGCCGCCGAGCGCCAGCAGGCCGAGGGCCTGGGTGCGGACCGCCGCGTCGATCGCCTTGGCCCGCGGTTTGCCGAGTTCTTCGTTGGAGACGTCTTCGAGGACGACCCCGTCGTAGCCCTTGTAGCCGGCGGCGGTCGACGGCAGGGCGCTCGCGCCGACCGGGGTGACCTCGAAGCCGTCGGCGCCGAGCAGTTCGGCCGCGCTCGAGCCGTCGGCGCCGGCGACCAGGACCCGCGGTGGCCCCTGCACCCGGACCGTCGTCCCCAGCACGTTGTTCTGCGGGCGCGAGTCGTCTTCGGTCGCGACCTTGACTTCGTAGCCGTAAGAGCCGGGGATCTGCGGCACCCGCACGGAGAAGAGGTAGGGGTTGTCGCCCGGGGCCAGTTCGACTTTCTGGTGGCCGACCGCGACCCCGTTGCGGCGCACCGTGATCTCGCCGGGCCCTTCGACCGTGCTGCGCACCGTCACCTCGAGCGAGAGCGGGTCCCCGGCGTGCAGCGCGCCCGGTGCCTGCAGGCGGGTGACGGCCGCGTCGGCGGGCTGGCGGGTGAGGGCGACCGTGTCTACGGTGACCCCCCGTTCGCGTGCCGTCGCCGCCAGGCCGGTCGGTTCGCCAGCGGTCTGGCGGCCGTCGCTCAGCAGGACGACGCGGCCCCCGCGCGGGGTGCGGGCGAGTGCCAGTTCCATCGCCGCCTGGAGGTTCGATTCGCCGCTTTCGACGCCGCCGCCCGTCGCCTGCGGCAGCAGGTCGGCGCCTTCGCCGGTGAATTCGGCGCCGCCGCCGAACTGCACGACGCGGCACTCCTCGCCGCAGCCGCGGTTGGCGGTGAGCCATTCGCTCTCCGCTTCGCCCGCAGCGGAGCCGATGCTGAGCGAGCGGTCGAGGACGAGCGTGGTCGGCGGCGGCTTCGCGCCGACCGTCGGGTCGAAGAGGGCGACGACGACGAGGACGATGCTCGCGACCTGGAGGCCGACCGCGATCCGCCGGCGGGTCGAGCCACTGCGTTCCGGTTCGCGCCACCAGGCATAGAGCGCCTCGAGGATCAGGAGGAGAAGCGCCGCCGCCAGCAGCCAGGGCCAGAGGTCGGTGTGGCCGGCGTGAGCCGGGGGTGCGGGGGCGCCGAGATCGACCGGAGCGCCGGGCGCCGGGGCGGCGCCGGGGTTGACGGCGAGGGCCAGTTCGCGCGTCCCCCACGGGCCTTTGAGGGCGACCACGTAGTTGCCGGGCGCGGCGATCGCGACCGGGATTTCGCCGCCCGCGGTCACCTTGAGGTTCCGCGGGGTGCCGCCCGCCGCCGGCGCGAGGCTCGCGCCGGTCGTGCCGGCGGGCTCGGTCAGCGCGAACGGCGATCCGGCCGCGACCGACTGCGGCGCCAGGCGCTGGGACCAGGCGACGATGTTGTCGATCAGCGCCGGGAAGGCGGCGAGCTGGGGCAGGTTCGATTCGGAGGGCTCGAAGGCCATCACCGCCACCCGGCTGCCGGCCTGGGTGCCGGAGGCGATCAGGGGGCCTTCCGAACTCCACGCGGCGGCGGTCATCGTCGCAGGCAGGGCCAGCCGGCGGGCGGCGCCGGCGCCGATCGTCAGCGATGAGATGTCGGCGCCTTCGAGCAGCGGGCTCGCCGGTTCGGTGCCGCTCATGCGGCTGTCCTTCATCTTGCCCAGGAACCTGCCGGCGGGGAAGCTCGGCGGGTTGACAAGCAGCAGTGCGGGCGCCTTCGGCAGGCCGCCCTTCGGCACGAAGTCGTCGAGCACCAGCAGGTCGCTCGTCCCCGGGTCGGTCGGCTCGTAGGTCTGCGGCGTGCGCAGGCGGAGCTTCACCCCCGGCACCGAGGCGAGCGCGCGGGCCAGCGGCAGGGCGCGGACGCGGTTGCCGACCAGGGTGATGTTCTCGCCGCCGGGCTTCGGGACCGAGACGAAGGCGGAATCGTTCGCGGCGAGGCCGTCGCCACCCGGCAGGCTCATCCGCACCGTGGACCCGGGCGGGGCGGTGAAGACGAGCGGCGCGCCTTCGCCGGCGGGGACTTCGACCGGCACGGTGTGGACCGGCTCGCCGCTGATCACGACCTTCACCGGCAGCGTCTGCTCGGCCCCGCGCGTGTCGGCGACGTGGACGAAGACTTCGCATTCTTCTTCGCCGAGCCGGTCGCAGTGGGCGCTCGCGCCGGAGAGCGAGGCGTCTTCCACCGATTCGCCGACTTCGAGGTCTTCATAAGAGGAGCCGCCGCCGCGCACTTTCGGGGCCGCTTCCTCGGGCGCCCGCAGGAGCGCGATCTGGTCGTCGTTGCCCGCCCGCAGGCCCGCCGCGAGCCTCAGCGCCGCGGCCAGGTTCGCCGCGCCCGGGCCGGCTTCCAACCTGCCGAGCGCGGTGCCGGCGTCGGCGGCATCGCCTTCGAAGAGGACGGTCGGGGTCGTCCCGGCGCCGACGATCCGCACCGCTTCGTCCCCGGGCAGCTCGCCGATCCGTTCGCGCAGCACCGCCCGCGCGGCGTCGATCCGCGCCGTCCCGCCTTGTTCGGCGCCCATCCACATCGACTGGTCGACGACGTAGACGTGCGAGGAGGTCGTGGCGCTTTCGTTGCTCACCGGGCGGGCGAGCGCGACGACGAGCACGATCAGCGCGAGCAGCTGCAGGAGGAGCAGGAGCGGCAGCGGCGGCCGGCCGATCCGGCGAGCGCCTCCGCCCCCGGCGGCGGGAAGGTCGCGCCAGGCGAGCAGGCTGCCGACCGCGCGGCGCGGCGGCTTGCGGCGGCGCAGGTGCAACGCCACCAGCGGGATGGTGAGGACGAGGGCGGCAAGGGCCGCGCCACTCAGCAGCGTCAACGCGCTCTCATCCCCACGGCAGTCGTTCGACCCACTTGAGCGATTCGAGGTAGTTCAGCTGCAGGCCGGCGCTGGGCCCGGGGACGGCGCCGCCGGTCACCGGCACGAAGGAGAAGCGCTCGCCGACCTGGGTCGCGCCGGTCACCTGCCCGGTGCGCGCTTTGCCGCCCGCCCCCTCTTCGCGGCCCGCTTTCCGTTCTTCCTTTTCGGCTTTCTTCGAGCGCGAGGGCGCGTAGGCGGGCTGGATCCGCACCGCCTGCGAGGCCTGCCCGGTGATCGGTTTCGCTTTGCTCGCCTGGTTGGTCCCCTGTTCGCCGCCCGCGTGGTTGGCGCCCGAGGAAGGGCTGCCGCCGGGTTTGTTGCTTTCGCTCGCGCCCGCCGTGGTCTGGTCCCCGGCGCCGTTGGGGGCGGCTTTTTTCCCGGCCGCTCCTCTCACCTTCGAGGTCCCGCGGCGCGCGTGGTTGCCGTTCCCGCCGGTGCTTTTCACGTTGAAGCCGAGCGTCGGGTGTTCTTTTTCCTTCGGCAGTTTCGATCCCGATTTGGAGCCCGACTGTTCTTCGCCGCCTTTGGCTTCCGAGTTGGCGCCGCGTTTGAGTTTGTCGCCGGACTGCGATTTGTTCCCACCGCCGCCGCCCTTGCCCGCGTGGCCTTTGGCGCGCTGCCCGGTCCGTTCGGCCTGCGGGATCTTCTGGTAGCCGGAGTTGGCCGATTTCTCGGCGCTCGGGGGCGGGCCTTTTTTGCCCTTGAATTTGTGGAGTTTCCCGGTCGGGGCGAGCGTTTTGCTGTGTTTTTCGGCGTGTTTGACGTATTCGTTTTCCATCGCGCCCTCGCCGCCGCGACCGCCGTGGCGGAGGCCGAGCGCCTCGAGCCGCCCGGAGGAGGACGAGTCGGAGGCGGTCAGGACGCCGATCGCGACGACGACCGCGATCGCCGCCGCCGGGCCGACCAGGGCCCACCACTCGCGGCCGCCCGGATGGGAGCGCGCGTGCCAGTCCTCGCGTCCGGCCGCCAGGAGCGCCGCGGCGTCGGCGACGGTGCGGCGCTCGAGCGACGAGTCCCCGCCCCGAGCCTCGATCTCCAGTGCCGTCGCCAGCCGGTCGTTCAGCCCGAGCTTGTCGTCGAGCAGCCGCGCCAGGCCGAAGGGCGAAGGCCCGCGCAGGCCGAACGCCGTGACCGAGACGAGGAAGAGGACGAGCGGCACGGCGACCACCACCCACTGCGGGAAGGCGCCGAGCTGCGCGGCGATCTCCAGCAACACCGCCAGGCCCAGGGCGACCGCGGCGTGGCGGCGCGCCAGGACGAAAAGGCGCCGTCGGGCGACGATCCGACGCCAGCGCCGGAGCTCCTCGCCGAGGCTCGATCCGCCCGCGGGTTCGCCGAGTTCCCTGGCACCGGCCAGGTCGACCACATCGCGGGGATCAGCGGCCAGCCATCGCCACACCAATCGACGGTACCAAGCGGCGCGATCGGCCGAGGTAGCGGAATTACTAGGGTTGAGTGCTCATGCGACGCCCGACCGTCCTGATCGTCCTCCTCACCTTGCTGGTCTCGGTGTCCTGCGCGTCATTCGCTTTCGCCGCCGATAAGGCTCAAGAAGGCTGGGGACCCCAGCCCAGCTACATCGGCCGCTACCACGTGAAGGTCCTGAACAGTGGCGAGAGCGGCGTCCGCGGCGGTGAACTCACGATGTTCATCCAGGAAGAATTTCCCGGGTCCGAAGAACCCGCCGGGATCCTGAACCTGCGGGTCAAGGGGCATAACGATGTCGTCTACCTCAAGGAACTGAAGCACCGCGGCGGCGCCCGCACCGCGATCGTCAAAGGAGGATCGTTCCTCGGCCCGACGATCGGCCGGTTCGTCGGGAAGCTCCGCGCACCGGGCCACCTCGTCGCCGGCGTCTCGACCCGCAGCCTCGGGTCGATGAAGCTGGCGTTCATCCGCTACTCCAGAAAGCCCACTCCATGAGACCCAAAGTCCTGCTCCTCGCCCTCGCCGTGCTCGTCGCGGCGGTCGTCCTCGCCGCCTGCGGCGGTGGCGGCTCGTCCTCCGGCTCGGGTGACAGCTCGACCGCGTCGACCGCCAACGGCCCGAAAGCCGCCTCGGCGCCGGACATCGAAGACTGGCCCGTCTTCGGCCGCGACCGCGACAACACCCGCTTCGCGACCCAGGACGAAATCAACACCGACAACGTCGACGAACTCGGCGAAGCGTGGAGCACCGGCCTCGGTCCCGACCAGTACCTGATGGAGAGCTTCCCGCTGGTGATCGGCGAAAACGTCTACGTCACCACCTCGACCGACGAGGTGATGCAGATCAACGGCAAAACCGGCCACATCAACTGGACCTACACGCCGGAAGTGGACTTCTCCCAGTCGACCGGGGTCGGCGGCTACGGGATCACCGTCAACCGCGGGGTCGCGGCGGAAAACGGCAAGCTCTTCGTCCTCACCTTCGACAACAAACTGCAGGCGATCAGCCAGAAGACCGGCGAGCGCCTCTGGTCCTCGCAGGTCGAAGATCCGGCCACCGGGGCCTACGAGTCGATGGCCCCGACGGCCTACGACGGCAAGGTCTACGTCGGCGTCTCCGGCTCCGAGGACGGGGTGCGCGGCAAGCTCTCCGCCTACGACGCGAAGACCGGCAAAGAACTCTGGACCTTCTACACCGTCCCCAAAGAGGGCACCGGGTGGGTGCCGAAGGGCGGCGGCGGTGGCACCATCTACATGCCGCCGACGGTCGACCCGGAGACCAACACGGTCTACGTCGGCACCGGCAACCCGGCGCCGGTCCTGGTCGGCGCCAAACGCCCGGGCAAGAACCTCTACACCGACTCGATCCTCGCCCTCGACGCCGACACCGGCAAGCTCAAGTGGTACCACCAAGAGGAGGCCCACGACCTCTGGGACTACGATGCCGAGAGCCCGGTCGTCCTCTTCGACGTCGAAATCAACGGCGAAAAGAAACGCGGCCTGGCCGAGGCGGGCAAGAACGGCCTGCTCTTCCTCCTCGACGCCGAAACCGGCGAAGACCTCTTCCCGCCGGTCGGCTTCGTCAAACGCGACCACAAGCCGCCGACGAACAAGCCGACCCTCGAGTGCCCCGGCGCGGTCGGCGGCTCCCAGTACTCGCCGCTCGCCTACAGCCCGGAAACCCAGGCGGTCTACGTCTCCGGCATCGAACTCTGCATGTACCTGCGGGTCACCTACGAAAACCACAACGGCGAGAAACAGTTCGCCGGCGACCGCGTGGTCCCCAAAGACACCGAGAAGACCGGCACCTTCACCGCCGTCGGCGTCAACACCGGCAAGGTCCTCTGGAGGCACGACATGCCGACCCCGATGGACGGCGGCGCCACCGCCTCCGCCGGCGGCCTCGTCTTCACCGGGGACCAGCAGGGCATCCTCTACGCCTTCGACGCCGAGGACGGCGACGACCTCTGGCAGGCGAACCTGAAACTCGCCTTCGGCACCGCCCCGGTGATCTACTCGATCGACGGCACCGAGTACGTCCTCGCCACCGTCGGCGGCGCGGCCCTGACGGCCTCCGAAGAACTAGGCGAAATCGGCGCGAGGGTGATCGCCTTGAAGCTGGGCGGCAAAGAGCTGCCAGAGGGGCCCGAGCTCAAGAACTGAGGAGGGGTTCGGCGCCGGAGGAAAGGGACGCGAGGCGGGGCGGCCGGCGCGGCCGTCTCGGTCACGGCCCTGGCTGGCTGTGACCGTGCCCGAGACGGCCGGGGATGTGAGGTGTGGGGAAGTGCGACGCCGTTGCGGGAGACGTGCGGGAGATGTCGGGAAGTACAGGCTTCCGTGCGTGAGAGCGTGGGAAGTCCACATTTCCGCGCGTGTTGGACAACACGCAATTCACCGCTGCGTGTATTGACCCCCCTATAGGGGCCCTAATCCACGCAGCGCGTTCGGGCCCCCGATCCCCGCGCCGGAACCATCACGGAAGTCCACGGATCCCGACCGAAGGCGCACGGAACCGTGGAGTTCCCACGCTCTTCGTCAACGACCCTGGCCAGGTGTGGCCTCTTACGCACGAACCCTCGGAGAAACACCGACTCCCTCCCGTCCTGGGCGTCTCACCGCGGTCACAGCCAGCCAGGACCGCGATGAGACGCCCAGGCCGACCCTAGGACTGCCGCAACGGCCGGCACAACACCGTCCCGCGCGCCGTCAGCTTTCGTTCCAGCAGCGGGCGAGGGTGCGGCGCCAGTTGCCCCAGGCGATCGCCTCGATCTCCTCTTCGGTGAAGCCGTGCTTGGCGAATTCCTCGAGCAGCAGCGGAACGCCCGTCACGTCTTTCAGGGCATCCGGGACCTCGGTGCCGTCGAAGTCGGAGCCGAGGGCGACGTGCTCGACGCCGATGCGGTCGGCCACGTGGCGGGCGTGGCGGACGATGAGGTCGAGGGGGGTCGTCTCCGGCTCGTTCTTGCCGTCGCGGCGGAGGAAGGGCGGGGCGTAGACGATGCCGACCAGGCCGCCGGTCGCGCCCACTGCGTCGATCTGGGCGTCGGTGAGGCAGCGGGAGTTGGGGCAGATCGCGTGGCAGCCGGCGTGGCTGACGACGAGGGGGGCAGCTTCCAGGGCGGCGGCGTCCCAGAAGCCCGCTTCGTTCATGTGGGCGAGGTCGAAGACGATGCCGAGCTCGGCGCAGCGGCGGACGAGGTTCTTGCCGGCGTCGGTGAGGCCCGGGCCGATGTCCGGGGTCGAGGGGAAGCGGAAGCGGACGCCGTGGCCGAAGGCGTTGGGCCGGCTCCAGACCGGGCCGACCGAGCGCAGGCCCGCCGCGTACCAGAGGTCGAGCGATTCGAGATCGGCGTCGATCGCCTCGGCGCCCTCGAGGTGCAGGACGGCCACCGGCGGGCCGCCCTCCGCCGCCGCGTCGACATCCGCGATCCTCCTCCCCACCCGCACCGCGCCCTCCCGCTCCCAGGCCAGCAGGCGACCCGCCGCGGTGGTCGAGGCGGCGCTGGCGAAGGCGTGGTCGAGCTCCGGCGCCGGGCCCGCGCCGCCCGGGCGTTTGCTCAGGGCCGGGCGCCAATCGGCCGTTTCGGGATTGCGGATGAAGACGGCGAAGATGCCGCCGCGCATGTCGGCCTCCTTCATCCGCGGCAGGTCGAGCTGACCGCCCTTGCGCCCGGCGAGGAAGCGGGCGTGGTCCTCGCGGGTCAGCGAGTCGTTGTGGCCGTCGAAGAAGAAGGTCATCGCGGGAGCCTTTCAGGTGCCGGCCGGGGTCGGCTTGCGCTCGCCCGAGCGGGAGCGGCGTCCCGGCAGCTGCAGCCTTTTGGCGGCGCCTCCCAACATCATGGGGGCGATGTGCTCTTCGCGGCCGAAGAGGAAGGAGGCCAGGACGAAGCAGACGAGGGTGAAGGCACCGAGGTAGGCGACGTCGAGCCAGGCCTGGAACTCGGCCGGGGCGAGGATGCGGTGCTCGTTGTGGAGCAGCGTCTGGCGCATCAGGTCGACGCCGTAGGTGAGCGGGTTGAGGCGGACCAGCGGCTGCATCCAGCCGGGCAGCTCACCCGCCGGGTAGAGCGCGCCGCTGAAGAAGAAGAGCGGGAAGATGACGAAGTTCATCGCCACCGCGAAGTCCTCGAGCTTGCGGATGCGCGAGGCGGCGAGCATGCCGAGCGCCGACAGCGCCAGCGCGCAGAGCAGGCACGCGCCGAGGAAGCCGAGGTAATCGTGGAAGCCGACTTCGACGTCGAAGAAGACGACGAGGACGGAGAAGAGGACCGCGAACGCCGTCCCGAGCAGGGTCGAGCTGACCGTCTTGCCGAGGACGACGAGGCCGCGCGGGACCGGCGCGATCAGCAGCATCCGCATCGGCCCGAACTGGCGGTCGTGGACCGAGCCGAGCGCGCTCAACAGGCAGGAGAAGAGGATGACCATCCCGATGATCCCCGGCAGCAGGTAGGTCTGGTAGTTGCCGCCCGGGATCAGCGCCGAGAAGCCGGTCCCGGCGGCGATCAGCCACAGCAGCGGGCGCGCGATGGTGGAGGCGAGGCGGCCGCGCTGGCGCACCGCGCGCTTGAACTCGCGGCCGACGATGCCCGACAGCGGCCCGCTCGGGGCGGGCAGGCGCAGCCGCCCGGCGCCGACCTTCTTCGGCTTCGGTTTCTTGCGCGTCTCGCCGCCGAGGAACATCGCCGAGAGGTGCTCCTCGCGGCCGAAGAGCTTCGTCGCGATCGCGAGGGAGACGACCGCGAAGACGACGAGGTAGGCAATGTCGAAGAGCGGCTTGAATTCGACGTGGCTGACCGCGCGGAATTCGTCGGCGAGCAGATAGTGGCGCATCAGGTCGACGCCGTAGGTGAGGGGGTTCAGCCGCACCAGAGGTTGCAGCCACTCGGCCAGCTTTTCGGTCGGGTAGAGGGCGCCGCTGAGGAAGAACATCGGGAAGATGACGAAGTTCATCGCCACCGCGAAGTTCTCCAGTTTCCGGATCCGCGAGGCGACCAGCATGCCGAGGCTGGCGAGCGCCAAAGAGCACAGCAACGTCGCGCCGAGGAACTTGAGCCAGTCCTCGAGGGTGAAGTGGATGTCGAAGACCCAGGCGAGCGGGGTGAGGACGACGGCGAACGCGGCGCCCATCAACGTCGCGCCGAGGGTCTTGCCGAGGACGATCGCCCCGCGCGGCACCGGCGAGACCATCAGCATCCGCATCGAGCCGAACTCGCGGTCCTGGACCGAGCCGAGCGCGGAGAGCAGCGAGGAGAAGAGGACGACCATCCCGACGATCCCCGGCAGCAGATACTTGTGGTAGCTGAAGTTCCCGCCCGGGATCAGCGCCGAGAAGCCGGAGCCGATGATGATCAGCCAGATCAGCGGTCGGGCGAAGGTGCTGGCGAGGCGGGCGCGGCTGCGCAGCACCCGCTTGAACTCGCGGCCGACGATGCCGGCCAGGACCCTCGGCGTCATGAGCCGGCGGGCGCCCCCGCCCCGGCCGTGGCGCCGCCGGGCGTGGTGGCGGCGATGAAGACGTCGTCGAGGGTCGGGCGGCGCACGCTGAGGCTCTCCAGCCGCTCGCCGATCAGCGGCAGCAGCAACGGCAGCACCGCTTCGGCCGAGTCGACCGCGACGATGACCCCGGTCGCGGTCCGCCGCGGCTCGGTCCCGGTGCGCTGCGCCACCTCGGCGAGCAGGCGCGGGTCGGGGTCGCTCATCACCAGCTCGATCGACTCGCGCCCGCCGAGTTCGCGCTTCAGCTCGTCCGGCGTGCCCTGGGCGATCACCTGGCCGCGGTCGACGATCATCACCCGGTCGCAGGGCTCCGCCTCCTCCAGGTAGTGCGTGGTGAGGAAGAGCGTCATCCCTTCCTCGGAGGCCAGCCGCTCGAGGAAGCCCCAGACGCGCCCGCGGTTGACCGGGTCGAGGCCGAGCGTCGGCTCGTCGAGGAAGAGCACGGTGGGCCGGTGGAGGATGCCGCGGGCGAGGTCGACCTGGCGGCGCATGCCGCCGGAGAAGGTGCGGACCGAGTCGTGGCGGCGCTCGGTCAGTTCGAAGAGCGCGAGGACCTCCTCGATCCGCTCCCGCAGCTCCTTGCGGCCGAGCCCGTAGAGCTTGCCGGCCAGCTGCAGGTTCTCCTCGGCCGAGAGCTCACCGTCGAGCGTCGTCTCCTGGAAGACGAGGCCGATGTTCTTGCGCACCGCCAGCGGTTCGGCGACGACATCCCGGCCGACCACCTCGGCCCGCCCGCGGGTCGGCGAGACCAGCGTCGTCAGCATGTGGATCATCGTCGTCTTGCCCGCCCCGTTGGGGCCGAGGAAGCCGAAGAACTCACCGGAGCCGACCTCGATGTCGACCGCGTCGACGGCGCGCAGCTTGCCGTAGTCCTTGCCGAGCCCGAAGGCCTGGACGACGGCGGTGTCGCTCACGACGGGATCAGGTCGCGGTACACGAACGGCGCGGGCTCGGCGGGCTCCGGCTCGTCGGCCTCGCGGCGCGCCGCGACGATCGTGTCGTGGTGCGGCGAGAACTGACAGACCGGGTCGGTCGCCGCGGCGTCGCCGGTCAGTGCCAGCGCCTGGCAGCGGCAGCCGCCGTGGTCCTCGTGCTGGCGGCCGAGCGGGCACGAGCGGCACGGCTCCTGCATCCACTCGGTGCCGCGGAAGGCGTTGAACATGTCCGACTCGAGCCAGATCTCGCGGAGGCTCTTGTCGCGCACGTTGTCGATCGCGATGCCGGGGATCGAGGCCGCCGCCTGGCAGGGCAGCACGTCGCCGTTGGGCTGCACCAGCACCGCGTCCTGGGCCCAGCCGCCCATGCACGGCTTCGGCAGCTCCTCGTAGTAGTCGGGCAGGACCCAGAGGATTTCGAGGCTCGCGCCGAGCCGCTCGCGCGCGGCCTTCACCGCCTCCTCGCCGGCCTCGAGCTGCGCCCGCGTCGGCATCAGCGCATCGCGGTTCACGGTCGCCCAGCCGTGGTACTGCGTGTTGGCGAGCTCCAGCCGCCGCGCGCCGAGCTCCACCGCCATGTCGATGATCGAATCGACCGCGTCGATGTTGCGGCGGTGCAGCACGCAGTTGACGGTGAGCGGGAAATCGAGCTCCCGGGCCAGCGCCGCCGCCTTGACCTTGCGGTCGAAGGCGATCGTGCCGCCGATCTCGTCGGCGAGCGTCGGGTCGGAGTGCTGGAAGCTGATCTGGACGTGGTCGAGGCCCGCCGCGTGCAGCGCTTCCACCCGCCGTTTCGGGAAGGGAAGCGCCGAGGTGACGAGGGTCGAGTAGAGGCCGGCGTCGGTCGCCGTCTGGGTGAGGTCGACGATCTCCTTGCGCGCCATCGGCTCGCCGCCGGTCAGCGCCAGCTGCAGGACGCCGAGGTCGGCGGATTCGCGGAAGACACGTTTCCAGTCCTCGGCAGGGAGTTCATTGGAATATTTGGCCGCGCCGATGTCGGTCGGGTTGGAGCAGTACGGGCAGTGCAGCGGGCAGCGGTAGGTCAGCTCGGCGATCAGGAGCAATGGATGCGGTGCGCCCGCGGGCCACTCAGCCATCGGCCTCGACCACCAGCCCGCGCTCGCCGATCCCATCGAGCAGCTCGGACACGTCGTCCTTCACGTCGGCCCCCTCGTAGCGCTCGCTCAGCACCGTGGCGATGTCGTCCAGCGTGCGCTCGCCGTCGACCAGGCCGAGCACCTCGAGCGCGGTCTCGTTCAGCACCAGCGCGCCCTCGGGGAAGAGCAGCACGTCTTGGTCGCGGACTTTGTCGCGGTGCAGGCGGACTCCGGTGGCGAGCTTGGGACGAGAGAAGGCCACGGCGGTCAGGTACCCGGAACGGCGGCCGCGGGACGGGTGTCGCCGCGATCGATCGCGTCGAGCTGCGCCCAAAGCAGGTCGGTCTTGAAGGAGAGCGCGGCGACGGCCCGCTCCTGGTCGACCCGGGTGCGGCAGCGCTCCAGCGTCACCCCCAGCGCGTACTGCGCGTCGCGCGGCGCCAGCGTCAGCCGGGCGCGGAAGTACTCGAGGCCGGCCGGGTCGATCCACGGGTAGTGCTCCTCCAGCGCGGCGAGGCGGACCTTGATCGCGCCGGGGCCGAACAGCTCGGTCAGCGAGGAGGCGACCGCGAAGACCCACGGTTCCTGGCGGCAGAAGTTGACGTAGGCGTCGACCGAGTAGCGGACCCCGGGGAGCACCAGCCGTTCGCCGCGGATCGTGTCGCGGTCCACGCCGAGCGACTCGCCGAGGCGCAGCCAGGACTCGATCCCGCCCGAGCTCTCCCCCTCGACCCCGTCGTGGTCGAGGATGCGTGAGATCCACTCGCGGCGGATCTCCGGCTCGGGGCAGTTGGAGAGGATCGCCGCGTCCTTGATCGGGATCGAGCGCTGGTAGTAGTAGCGGTTCGCGACCCAGCGCTGGAGCTCCTCGCGGGACAGCTCGCCGGCGTTCATCCGCACGTGGAATGGGTGCTGGTCGTGGTAGCGGCCGCCCTGCTCGCGCAGCGCCGCGACGAACTCATCCTCGCTCCACGGCGGGGTCTGCTCCAGCTCGCGTAGGTCCATCGTCGTGCTCACAGGTCGATCTCCATGCCGTCATAGGAGACTACGAGGCCGCGACCCTCGACCTCGCGGCGCTCCGGCGAATCCTCCAGCAGCATCGGATTGGTGTTGTTGATGTGGACCAGGGCGACGCGCGCGTCGAGCGACGCCAACGCGTCCAGCGTCCCGCCCTCGCCGGTCAGCGGCGCGTGCCCCATCGCCCACGAGTCGCGCGTCCCCATGCCGAGCGAGACGAGGTCGTCGTGGCGGAAGAAGGTGCCGTCGGCGAGGACGACATCGCCCTCCGCGAGCCGCTCCCCCACCCCACCGTCGAAGGACTCGATCGCCGGGACGTAGACCAGCGTGCCGTCGCCCGCGCTGTCGCGGACGGTGAGGCCGATCGCAGAGGGGCCGGGCGCGTCCCCCATATATAGGGGCGCGTCGCCGCCGGTCGGGAAGATCTCCACGGTCAGGGACGAGCCCGCCAGCGCCGTCGGCCCGTCGCTCGCCAGCTCGTGCCACTCGACCCCGGAATAGCGCTCCAGCATCGTCATCAGCGGGTAGCTGGAGGTCAGCGCGGCGCGTACCTCGGGGGTCGAGTAGACCCGCAGCGGGGCGCTCGACTCGCGCAGGAGGAGGAGGCCGGCGGTGTGGTCGATCTCCCCGTCGGTGAGGACGACGCCCGCGATCGGGTTCGAGCGCAGCGCCGAGCGGTCCGCGGGCAGGTCCTCCAGCTGGCGCAGCAGGTCGGGCGAGGCGTTGACCAGGTACCAGGGCTCCTCGCCGGAGCGGATCACGATCGAGGACTGGGTCCGCGGCGTCGCGCGGCCCTCACGGGCGGCGGTGCAGACGGGGCAGTTGCAGTTCCACTGGGGGAATCCACCGCCCGCGGCGGAACCGATGACTCTGACGCGCATGAGGGAGGATGCCCTAGCTCACCTGCGAGCCACGGGGAAGAGATCTCATTTCCCCATGGCCCTCAGGCGGTTCGAGAACCGTTTACCGGGCGTACCGGTAGGCGGTGACCTCGGAAGCGAGCTCGAGCGTCTTGAACGCCGGCTTCGTCCACTTCATGTCATGCCTCCTCATCGATGAGTACTGCACTGTCAGACAGCATAAAGCAAGCCCTAAACTCGCTTCAGTTATGGAGCTTCGACGGGCCAATCCCACCATGAGCGGACGGCGGCGGCCACTGCTGAAAGGCCTCGGCTGGGCGCTGGTCGCGGCGCTCAGCTGCTTCATCATCGCCGTCGCGGCGGGGCTGATCCACGGCAAGATCGACCGCCCGAAGATCTGGCCGGGAAAAGCACCCGAAGCCGAACGGCTGCGCAACGGCTGGGGCGAACCGGAGAGCTTCGTCGGCCAGTACCACGTCCGCTTCCTGACCCCGGTGGCCGCCAACCGCTCCAGCGGTTACGCCGAATACGCCGGCGAGCGGTTCCGCGAGGGGCACCTGACGATGTTCATGCGCGAAGTCTTCGAGCACCGGCCGCGAGTCCCAGGTGGCGTCCTTGTCCTCAACGGGCCGACCCACAACCTCGTGATCTACCTCTCCGAACTTTCCTCCAACGGCGGTCGCGTCCTCTACGCGGCGGTGAAGGGCGGGACCTTCGAAGGCCCGTCGATCGGCTCCTTCGGCGGCGTCAAACGCGGCAACCGGATCTACGGCGGCCTGCGCCTGCGCGGCCTCGCCAACGTCGAAGCCAACTTCGTGCGCTACTCGCGCAACCCCGAGGCCAAAGACCCCATCGGGTCCACGGGCGAAGTGCTGCCTTAGGCCCCTGCGTGCCGATGCGGGTCAAATTTCTGCTCCTCGCGCTCGGGGTCCTCGGCGCCGCGGTCGCGCTGAGCGCCTGCGGGTCCTCCGTCAACGAGCGGATCACGACCGGCGAATACGTCCGGGAGCCGCCGGAGGTAGAAGACTGGCCGCTGGGCGGCCGCGACCGCGACAACACCCGCTTCGCGACCCAGGGAGAAATCGACACCGGCAACGTCGACGACCTGGGCGAAGCGTGGAGCATCGACCTGGGGCCCGATCAGGCCCCGATGGAGAGCTCCCCGATCGTCATCGGGAAAGAGGTCTTCGTCACCACGGCGACCGACCAGATCCTGGCGATCGACGGTGCGACCGGGCACGTCGAGTGGACCTACTCGCCTGGGAGCACCGGCGCCACGACAAACCACGGCGTGGCGGCCGAAGGCGGCAGGCTCTTCCTCCTCACCTCCGCCGGCGAGCTGCAGGCTGTGGGCCAGGAGTCCGGCAAGCTGCTGTGGTCGGCGACCGTGGCCGGTCCCTCGACCGGAACCCCCGGGTCGATGGCGCCGGCGACCTACGACGGCAAGGTCTTCGTCGGCGGGTCGGCGTCCGGGCGCGGCTTCGTCGCCGCCTACGACCAGCGGACCGGCAAACAGCTGTGGAGGTACTTCACCGTGCCCAAGCCGGGGACGCGGTGGGTGCCGCAGGGCGGCGGGGGCGGCACGGTCTACATCTCACCGACCGTCGAACCGGGCACCGGTGCCCTCTACGTCGCCACGGGCAACCCGCGGCCGGCGACCGTCGGGGTCAAGACCCGGGGCAAGGACCTCTACACGGCCTCGCTGCTGGCACTGGACGCGGTAAACGGCGAACTGCTCTGGTACCACCAGGAGCAGGCGCACGACATCTTCGACTACGACGCGGCGAGCCCGGCCCTCCTCTTCAGAGCCGAAATAGAAGGACGGCGGCGGCGCGGCATCGCCGAGACGAGCAAGAGCGGGATGCTCTTCTTCCTCGACGCCAGGACGGGCAAGACCCTCTTCGACTCGGTGCCGATCGTGAAACGCGACCACCGGCGGCCGTCGCGCGAAGGGAGCCTCGAGTGCCCGGGCGCGATCGGCGACTCCTGGTACGCGCCGTCGGCCTACAGCCCGGATACCCAGTCGGTCTATGTCTCGGGCGTCAGCATCTGCACGCTCCTCAAGGTCGAAGTCGCCAACGGCAAGAAGACCTTCCGCGTCCTCCCCAAGGGCACGACCGAGGCCGGAACCCTCCTCGGCGTCTCGACCATCTCCGGCGAAGCGATCTGGAAGCGCACGACTCCGACCCCGATGGCCGGCGGCGCCACCGCCACCGACGGCAACCTGGTCTTCGCCGGAGACCAGAGCGGCATCCTCTACGCCTTCGACGCCGAGAACGGCCAGGTCAAGTGGCAAGGAGACCTGAACCTCCCCGTCGGCACCGCCCCGGTCGTCTACACCGTCGACGGCACCGAGTACGTCCTCTGCACCATCGGCGGAGCGGCCCTGACCCCGACCGAAAAAACCGCGGGGGCGGGAGCCAAGGTGGTGGCGTTGAAGCTCGGCGGCAAGGAGCTGCCGACGGGGCCGGGGCTGAAGAGCCGCTAGGGGTCGGGGCCGGCTGTGGCCGCCGCCGAGGGGGCGGGTCTGTGGGGAGTGTCGGATCCGGGGAGGTTGTGCGACGCGGGACGCACGCGGGTCCCACGAGGGGGTGACGAGACTCGCAAGTCCTGACGGAGAGCGTGGGAAGTCCACGCTTCCGTGCGTGTTGGACAACAGTCACGACCGCGCTGCAAGGATTACCGGTGCTATAGCCCCTGTAATGCTTGCAGCGCGTTTCCGCGCCCTGTTTCCAGGCCCGAAAACGGTCCGAATGTGCCCGAAGGCCGCGGGAAGTGTGGAGTTCCCGGCATCTTCCTCACGGCTTCGTGCCGGGTGTGGCATCTCCCGCACGGACCTGCGACGTAAGTCCGACCTCCCGCCCGAACCTGTGGCGAGATCCACACGATCCCCTCATGTCCTGGGCAGGACGCCCCTAGGACTGCCACCGCAGACAGGGCCGAGTGAGGGTCGATTCTTGGCTGGTCCCGTCTTCGAACCCGACCTGCAGGTGAGCCTCGAGATTGCCGTCGGTGCACCCCGCCGAGAAGACGCTCGCCTTCCTGCCTTCGTAGGTGTAGTTCCTGCCGATGTTCAGGTCGAGGTCGACGATGGAACCGGCGCCCCCGGTGATCTGGGGGAACTGGGCGTCGGCGCGCCAGCCGAGGCGGCCGTTGTGGATCCGGGTGATGACGACCTTGGTGAGGAGCGCGCCGCTGATCGGGACGGAGAATCTGCCGTAGACGTAGAGGGTGATCGCGCCTTCGCGTTCGCCGCCGTTGAAGATCCGGACTTGCGCCGGGACCTTGATCGGGGCGCTTTCCGCAAAGGCGACCTGCACGGTCTCTTCGCCGGAGCCGACCCGCGTGCCCGCGCAGGCTTCCTCGACGCTGACGCCGTCCTGGAGGCCGAGGTGGCAGGCCGGCAGGCCCTTGGTCTGGATCTTCAGGCCTCGGTCCAGTTCGATCTGCAGCTCGCGCTCCGCCGGAGGATGGGCCGGGCCGGTCCAGTGTTGGTCGATCGAGAGCAGTTTCGGGCCGAAGCGGACCCCCGTCGACAGTTCGCCTTCCGCGGCCGTCGCCACCGCCGTCGCCAGGACGGCGACGAGCACACCCATTCCGAGAACCGCCAGCGCGTACCTACGCATCCCCTCCTCCTCCCTGCGCCCTCCCGAGGCGCGGCGTGGCGCGAGTCTAGAGACTGACGAGCCGCGCGTCCCGTGCCGCCCCGAAGAGCAAGTCGATCGGTTCCACGTCGGTCGGCGCTCGCAGGTACGTCACCCCGCGGTCGCCGCAGCGGTCCTTCAGGTTGGTGGAGGCGGAGCGGATGCGCTCTTCGTAGGTGGCGCGGACTCGGGGGGTCACCTCGACCACGAGGCGCTCGCCGGTCTCGCGGTCCTCCAGCTCGTAGGCGCCCTCGAGGGTGGCGAGGGCGGCATCGCTCTCGACCAGGTGGACGAGGGCGGTGGCGCGGCCGGAGCCGGCGAGCTCGTCGACCGCTTCGGCGAGAGCGGTGGGCTCGGTGAGGCCGTCGGTGAGGAGCACCGCGAGGTCGGCGGGCTCGGCGCGGCGGCGGTAGTCGCGCAGGCTGGCGGCGAGGTCAGTCTTCGTCCCCCGCGGCAGCTCCCCCACCTCTTCGATCAGCTCGCCGACCAGGTGGGGCGCGGCGAGGCGGGCACCGGTGAAGGAAGTGCCGTCGGCCAGCATGTGGACGGCGACCACGTCGGAGCCGAGCAGGGCGACGGTGCCGAGCATCGCGCCGAGCTCCTGCGCGTAGCGGAAGCGGGAGGGCGTGCCGTCGTCCATCGAGCGGCTGCCGTCGAGCAGCAGGGCCAGGTCGACGTGCCCCTCGGCCGGCGCCGCTTTGACGACGACCTCGCGCAGGCGCGCGTAGACGTTCCAGTCGATCGAGCGCAGGTCGTCGCCCGGCGTGTACCGCCGGTAGTCGACGAATTCGAGGCCACGGGTGCGCTGGGCGCCCGCGCGCTGGCCGCCGAAGCCGGCGACGACCGCTTCGACCCCGGCCAGCGAGAGCGTTTCGAGCTGGCGCAGCTCGGCGGCGTCGATCAGCGACGCGCCGGGTGCGTTCGACTCCGGCGTCGCGGCTACGGCGTCTCCCGCGGCAGCGCGTCGATCGCGCCCTGGACGATCTCGTCCGGCGAGACGTTCTGGCGCTCGGCGTCGATCGAGAGCACGAGGCGGTGGCGCAGGGCCGGCAGCGCGATCGCCTGGATGTCGTCGATCGAGAGGTTGTGCCGGCCCTCCATCAGCGCCGCGACACGGCCGGCGAGGGCAAGCGCCTGGGCGCCGCGCGGGCTCGGGCCGAGGCGGACGAAGCGCTTCACCTGATCGGTCGCGCCCTCGGTCTCCGGGTGCAGCGAGACGACCAGTCGGCTGGCGTAGTCGATGACGTGCGCGGCCGCGGGGACGGAGCGGACCAGCGCGTTCATCCGCAGGACCGTGGTCGCGTCGGCGACGGGCGTCGCCGTTTCCTGTGCCCGGTCGTGGTCGGAGGTCGTGGTCAACCCGACCATCTCGTTCAGCTCCGCGACCGGCGGGAACTCGAAGCGCAGTTTGAGGAAGAAGCGGTCGAGCTCGGCCTCGGGCAGCGGGTAGGTCCCGTACATCTCCACCGGGTTCTGGGTAGCGAGGACGAAGAAGGGCGCGGGCAGCTCCCGCGTCAGGTTGGCGGTGGTGACGGTGTGCTCCTGCATCGCCTCGAGCAGGGCGCTCTGGGTGCGCGGCGCGGCGCGGTTGATCTCGTCGGCGATCACGACGTTGGCGAAGATCGGCCCCGGTTCGAAGCGCAGCTGCGTCTCCTGCGTATCGGCCCCCTGGATCAGGACGGTGGTGCCGGTGATGTCGGCGGGCATCAGGTCGGGGGTGAACTGGATCCGTTTCGGGTCCAGCTCCAGCGCCCCGGCAAGGGCGCGGGCCAGGGTCGTCTTGCCCAGGCCGGGAACGCCCTCGAGCAGCGCGTGCCCGCCGGCGATCAAACAGATCAGCGCACCGCGAACCGCCTCGTGCTGTCCGACGACGATCTTGCCCACCGCGTCCTCGATCGCCGCGGCGACGCGCTGGAACTCCTCGGGCTCCAACGGTGCGAGATCAGCAGTGCCGGTGAGTGAAGCCGTATCCGCGGTCATTGCTTGATGACTTTATTGAAGTGGTGTCGATTGCTCATTTCTTGTGCCTGTCGTACCCGCCAGTCGCGCTCAGTCGCCGAGGCGGAAGACGTAGAGCCGGGCGGGCGCGTCGGGGACGGTCCCCTTCGCTTCGACCAGCGAGCCGCCCGCGGCGATCGCGATGTACTGGACGCCGTCGACCGCGTAGGCGATCGGGGCGGAGCCGACGCGCCGGTGCAGGTCGTACCGCCAAAGCTCCTTGCCGGTGTCCTGGTCGAAGGCGCGCAGGTAGCCATCGTCGGCACCGACGAAGACGAGGCCGCCGCTGGTCGCGAGCGCGCCGCCGTTGGAGACGCTCGGCAGCTTCGCCTTCCAGCGCAGCTTCCCGGTCGCCGGGTCGAGCGCCGCGAGCACGCCGGTCGCGGGGCCGACCTGTTCCACCGTGCCGCCGAGGTCGTCCTCGCCAGGCGCCCGGGTTTCCACCTCCTCGCGGGAGGCGAGCTTGTAGCGGTGGCACATCTGGTTGCCCGCGATGAAGATCGATTCGCGGCCGGGGGTCGGGTCGAGCGCCGCGGGCCCGTACTCGATGCCGCCGTAGATCCCCGGGCAGACGACGGTCCCCTTCCGCGTCGGCCGCAGGTGCGGGCGGGAGAACCTGGTGATGTAGGGCGAGCGGGAGAGCGGCTGCCCGGTCTTCGCGTCGAGCACCGCGTAGTAGCCGGCCTTGCTGCCGCTGCCGACCGCGCGGGTCGTCTCCCCTCCCTGCTTCACGTCGAGGATCATCGGCGCCTGCACCGTGTCGTAGTCCCAGCTGTCGTTGCAGAACATCGTGTGGCTCCACTCCATCTGCCCGGTCTTCGCGTCGAGCGCGACCACCGCGTCGGCCATCGGGTTGCAGCCGGGGCGCTCGGCGTTGGTGAAGCCGGGAGTCGGGTTGCCGGTGGCGACGTAGGCGGTGCCGCTGCGCGGGTCGACCGTCGGCGGCATCCAGACGTCGCCCCCGCCGTGGGTGCCGCGCGCCTGGTTCCAGCCTTTGCCGGGCGGCGGGACCATCTGGGTGCGCCAGAGCTGCTTGCCGGTGGCGGCGTCGTAGGCGGCGACGAAGCCGCGCAGGCCGGCGTCCCCCGCGGGCCCGCCGACCAGGATCTCCCCCTGCCAGAAGGTCCCGGGCGAGTTCATCGTGTTGCCCTGTTCGGGGTCGACGACCTGCGTCTTCCACTCGGCCTTGCCGGTGGCGGCATCGAGGGCGATCAGCTGGTCGTCGGCGGTGGTGACGTAGATGCGCCCGGCTCCGTAGCTGACGCCGCGGCTGACCGGCTCCGAGAGCTCCAGCCCCGGGCCGGCGAGGAAGTTGACCGGCGGCGAGTAGGTCCAGCGGACCTTGCCGGTGGCCGCGTCGACGGCGAAGACCTGGTCGAGGCCGGTGTCGTAGTACATCGTGCGGCCGACGACGATCGGGAAGGTCTCCCAGGCGCTCTGCCCCTGGCCGCCGGGTCGGGTCCAGGCGACCTTCAGGTCCCCGACGTCCTCGCGGTCGACTTGGTCGAGGCCGGCGAAGTGGGTGTTCTCGGCGACGTTGCCCCAGCCCGCCCAGCCGCTGTCCTCGATCGTTTGATCATTCCCACCCCCGCAGCCGGCGAGGACGAGTACGGTCAGGAGGAGGAAAAAGAGGGTACGCAAGGCTCGACGGAGCATAGATCCAGCACCACTACTGCCCGGAGGACCCGATGAACGTCTCGAAGACCCCGAAGGCTCTGATCCTTTTCGTGATCCTCGCCCTGGCAGGCGCCGTGGTGGTGGCCGGATGCGGCGGCGGCGACGATTCCACCTCGTCGGAAACGACCGTCGAAGAAGCCGCGCCGCCGGCCGAAGAAGAAAACGAAGAACCGGCTGAAGAAGCCGAAGAAGAACCAGCCGAAGAAGAACCGGCTGAAGGCGGCGGCGAAGCGGCGGCGGGCGGCGAAGGCAAGACGGTCTTCACCAGCAACTGCGCTTCCTGTCACACGCTGAAAGCGGCCGGAGCCACCGGCGAAGTCGGACCGAACCTCGATGAACTGGGACCCGACGAAGCAACGGTCGAAAAACAGGTGACCAACGGTGGTGGCGGGATGCCTGCCTTCGGAGGAACGCTGAGCCCCGAAGAAATCAAAGAAGTCGCGGCGTACGTCTCGACCGAAGCGGGGAAATAGGCCGGGCGGTCAGCCCTCGATGACGCGGACCGGGGCGCCGTCGAGGTAAGCGAGCACGTCCTCGACCGCGTCGCTGAAGAAGGTCGCGTAGGTGTCCTCGGTGACGTAGCCGAGGTGCGGGGTCAGCACCGTCCGCGGGGCGCGGCGCAGAGGGTGGTCGGCGGGCAGCGGCTCGGTGTCGTAGACGTCGATTCCGGCGCCGGCGATGGCCCCGCCCTCGAGCGCCGCCAGCAGGGCGTCCGTGTCGACCAGCGGCCCGCGCGAGGTGTTGATCAGGTAGGCGCTCGGCTTCATCGCGCCGATCTCGGCGGCGCCGACGAGGCCGCGGCTGCGCTCGCTCAGTTTGTAGTGGACCGAGACGATGTCGGCCCGTTCGAAGAGCTCCTGCTTCTCGACCGGCTCGGCGCCGACCTCGCGCGCCGCCTCGGCGTTCAGGTTCTGGCTCCAGGCCAGCACCTCCATACCGAAGGCCTTGCCGATCTCCGCCATCTTCCTCCCCAGCCGGCCGAGCCCGACCAGCCCGAGCGTCGCGCCGTCGAGGTCGCCGCCGATCGTCGTCTGCCAGCCGCCCGCGCGCATCGAGGCGTCCTCGGTGGGGATCGAGCGCACCAGCGAGAGGATCAGGCCCCAGCTGAGCTCCGCCGTCGGCGGGCCTTTGATGCCGGTGCCGCAGACCGTGACGCCGTTGGCCTGGGCGGCGCCGACGTCGATCGCGGCGTTCCCCATGCCGGTGGTGACCAGCAGCTTCAGGTCCGGGAGGCGGTCGAGGATCTCCGCCGGGAACGGCGTGCGCTCGCGCATCGCGACGACGATCTCGGTGCCCGACAGCGCCTCGACCAAGGCGTCGGCGTCGTCGATGTGCTGCTCGAGGGCGACCAGCTGCCACTCGTCGGGCACCCGGTCCCAGCCGCCGTAGTCGAGGGCGACCCCTTGGTAATCGTCGAGCAGCACGATCCGCTTCACCCCCCGAGCCTTGCACACCGTCTAGATTCACCGCCGTGATCGGGGCCAAGCTCATCGCGATGCTCGCCGCGGCCGCCTTCGCCGGCTCCCACGCCCCGGCCCCCCAGGCCGCCCGGCCGGCCAAGCCCCTGGCGGGCAAGGTCGTCGGCATCGACCCGGGCCACAACGGCGGCAACTTCTCCGACCCGAGCTTCATCAACCACCCGGTCTGGAACGGCCGCGAACGCGAGGCCTGCGACACCACCGGGACGGAGACGAACGCCGGCTACACCGAGGCCCGCTTCAACTTCAACGTCGCCCTGTACCTGCGCGCCTACCTCGTCCGCGAGGGGGCCAAGGTCGTGATGACGCGGCGGACCAACCACAGCGTCGGCCCCTGCATCGACCGTCGCGCCCAGATCCTCAACAAGGCCGGCGCCGACGTCGCGATCGACATCCACGCCGACGGGGGACCCGCCTCCGGCCGCGGCGTCGCCATCCTCACCCCGGTCCCCGACGGCCCCAACGACAAGGTCATCGCCTCCTCCCGCCGCTTCGGCCGCATCCTCCTCCACCGCTACACGGCCCTCACCGGCATCCCGGTCTCCAACTACGACGGGACGGGCGGCTTCGCGTCGAGGAACAACCTCGCCGGCCTGAACCTCACCACCGTCCCCAAGGTGCTGATCGAGTGCCTGAACATGCGCAACGCCGCCGACGCCGCCCGCCTGGTGAAACCGGCCTTCCAGAAGCTCGCCGCCAAGTCGATGGCCGAGGCGATCACCGGCTTCCTAAAGTCGCGCTGACTCGCTGCCGAAGAAGTATCCGAAAGATACGTGCTCGTACCACCGTTAAGTAGTGGTCGAGCGGTCAACCGGACTGGGAGTGACGACCCGTGTACTTGAACGATTCACCGCAGTGGCTGCGCCGAGCGAGCCTCTGGACCCGCGACGGTCGCCCTGCCGCCTGCGCCCTGGACGAGGTCCGCGACGGGAGGGGCTTCCCCTGGTTCGAGCTCGTCTGTGGCGTCGGGGAGACCAGCGAGGTCTTCGAGGCGCTGCGGGACAAATGCCCCGGCCTGACGACGGCCATGCTGGAGGATCTGCTGACGCCGGACGACCTCCCGGACGGCAAGCCCTACGGCGACGGGGGGATCGAGCTTGCCTCCACCTTCAGCGTCGTCGCCGATCGCGACGAGGACGAGGCGCCCGCCGAACGGGGAACGCCCCAGCGGGTCGGACGGCTCACCTTCCAGCCGGTCGAGCTGATCGCCGGCGACGACTGGCTGATCAGCTGCTGGCACCCGACCCGGACCTTCGCGGGCTCCGAAAAGGTGGCCGAAGGTCCCGCGGGCGACGCCGAGGTCGTCTTCCGCGGCGTGGTCGAGCGCTGGCACCGAGGGCGGCACGGCTCGCCCGCCGATCTCGGCGTGGCGGTGATGCACGAGCTCGCCCTCACCTACATGCCCGCGGGACGGGAGCTGGTGCTGTGGCTGGAGGACTGGGAGCTGAGCCTCTACCAGGAGGGACAGAAGGCGGATGAAGATGAGCTGGTCGCCCTCTGGGGGCTGATGGCGATGATGCGCAAATGGCTGACGCCCCTGAACCGGCCCGGCCTGCGCAAGGACATCGCCAAGGCCTGGCTGCCGGCGACCGACCTCGATGCCGTGGTCGAGGTGGACGACCGGGTCGACCGAGCGCTCGACGGCCTGGCCAAGCTGAGCGAGACCCTGCGTGGCGCGTTCGGCCTGCTGCACGTCGAGCAGACCGAGGAACAACGGCAGCGTGAAGAGAAGTCGGCCCGCCGACTGGAGACGATCGCCGTGGTCTTCCTCGTGCCGACCCTGGTGGTCGGGTTCTACGGAGCCAACACCTGGGTCCCGGGCCAGGGCCGGCACTGGGGCTTCTGGGTGATGGTCGGGATCCTGATCCTCCTCAGCCTGGGGACGGTGCTCGGGCTGCGCATCCGCCGCGAGCACCGAGCCGAGGATCGGCACCGCGCGGACCTCGCCGCTCAGCCGGCGCTGCGTCGATAGCGCCGCACCGCCAGCGGGCCGAAGATCGCGATCATCGCCAGGGACAGGATCAGGGTGGCCAGGATCGGGTGGGTCTGGGGCCAGCCGGTGCCGCCGGGCGGTGAGGGGGTGTGGAACAACTTGCGGGAGGCCGCGGCGGCAGCGCTGAGTGGGTTCCACTCGGCGATCTGACGGAGCGGGGACGGCAGGCCGACGACCGGGACGAAGATGCCCGAGAGGAACATCAGCGGGAAGAAGACGAGGAAGCCCATCTGCTGGGCCGACTCCGGCTCGCGGACGATGAGGCCGATCCAGGTGCCGAGCCAGGCGCCGGCGAAGGCCCAAAGGTTCAGGAGGGCGAAGGCGGCGATCGTCTCCAGCACGGTGCCGTGGGGCGCCCAGCCGACGATCAGGCCGAGGACGACGAGGATCACCGTCCCCACCAAGCCCTCGGCGACCTGGGCGAGGTTGCGGCCGATCAGCACCGAGGAGCGGGAGATCGGCAAGACCCGGAGGCGGTCGACCAGCCCGGTCTTGTGGTCGGTGGCGACGCCGACGGCGAGCCCGATCAGGGTCGCCCCGACGCCCTGGGCGAACATCCCGGAGACGAGATAGTCGTGGTAGTTGATCCCTTCCGGCAGGTGGATCGCGGAGCCGAAGACGTAGACGAAGGTGAGCACGAAGATCACCGGCATCACCGTGTTGTCGCCGAGCCGCTCGGGGACGCGGGGAATCTGTCGCAGGATCCGCCCGGCCAGCAGGCGCGACTCGGCGAGGGTCTGCAGCGCGGCGCTCATCGGAGGGCCTCCTCTCGGTAGCTGTTCCTTTCGCCGGACAGGTCGGCAAAAGGAACAGCTGGGCGGGCGGCTTCCTCGGTGAGGGCGAAGAAGACGTCGTCGAGCGAGGGGCGGACCAGGCCGGCCTCCTCGACCGTGAGCCCGGCGGCGCGCAGCATCGCCAGCACGCCCTCGAGTTCGTCGCTGCCGCCCGGCGCCGGGACCGAGAGGCGCACGCCGCCCGATCGCTCGACCTCCACCTCGAGGCCATGCCGGGCGAGGGTCGCGCGGGCCGCCTCGAGCGCCACCGGGTCGGTCATCTCGACCGCCACCCGCCGGCCGCCGACCGCGTCCTTCAGCTGCGAGGGCGTCCCTTCGGCGACCGCCCGGCCGCCGGCGAGCACCGTGATCCGGTCGGCCAGCTCATCGGCCTCCTCCAGGTACTGGGTGGTGAGGAGCAGGGCCGAGCCGTCTTCGACCAGGGCGCGGATCGACCCCCACATGCCCCGGCGGCTGGCCGGGTCGAGGCCGGTGGTCGGCTCGTCGAGGAAGATCACCGGCCGCGGCACCACCAGGCAGGCGGCGAGGTCGAGGCGCCGGCGCATGCCGCCGGAGTAACCGCCGACGACCCGGTCGGCCGCCTCGGTGAGGTCGAAGCGGCCCAGCAGCTCGTCGGCGCGGCGGCGGGCCTCGGCCTTCGCCAGACGCAGCAGTCGCCCAAGCAGGATCAGGTTCTCCCGCCCCGTCAGGAGCTCGTCGAGCGTCGCCTGCTGGCCGGCGAGCGCGACCTGCTCGCGGACCGCGTCGGCTTCGCGCACCACGTCGTGGCCGCCGACCAAGGCGCGCCCCGCGTCGGGCCGGGTCAGGGTCGAGAGGATCCCGACCGCGGTCGTCTTCCCCGCCCCGTTGTGACCGAGCAGCCCGAGGACCGTCCCCGGCTCGATCGTCAGGTCGAGCCCGTCCAGCGCCACCGTGTCGCCGTAGCGCTTCACCAGCCCCTCCGCCCTCACTCCCGTCGTTTGCATCGTCGTCGCGCTCACGCCCCACCTTCCTTACTGGGTACACCGTTCGCAGTTAGTTGCGGGGCACCGTAGCAGACTGAGTACACTGTTCGCAATGGCGGAGCGCAAAGAAGTCCCGAAGGTGATCTGGGCGCGGCCCGAGCGCAGCGGGCGCGGCCCGGCACCGTCTCTGCGGCGCGAGGACATCGCCAAGGCCGCGGTGAAGATCGCCGACGGCGAGGGAATCGAGGCCGTCTCGATGCGCTCGCTCGCCGCGGCGCTCGGGGTCGGCGCGACCTCCCTCTACCGCTACGTCGAAAGCAAGGAGGAGGTGATCGACCTGATGGTCGATCACACCTTCGGCGCCGACTTCCACTTCGAGGCGAGCGGCGACCCACGCGCCGACCTCGCCGCGTTCGCCCGCGCGATGCGCGCCCTCCTGCTCGCCCATCCCTGGATGGCCGTCCACAGCGCCGGGCGGCCGACTCTCGGCCCGCACATCCTCGCGATGATCGAGAGCGTCCTCGCCTCGATCGACGGCGTCGGCCTGGAGATCGACGAGATGCTGCTCGCGGTCGGGACGATCGACTCCTACGTGCGGGGCCGGGTCCTCGACCAGCTCGCCGAGCGGGAGGCGATCCGCCGCTCCGGCTTCACCCAGGACGAGTGGCTGGAGCGGATGGAGCCGTGGATGGCGGGGATCCTCGAAGGCGACGGCTTCCCGCTGGTGAAGCGGGTCATGATCGACGCCCGCACCCCGCACGACCCCGACCGGGTCGACAAGGCATTCGAGGGCGGCCTCGAGCGGGTGCTCGACGGGCTGCTCGCCGCGGTCGGGCCGACGGGCGACGTTCCATAAGCTGCGCCGCTCCCCTCTTCACCTTCACCGGACAGGAGTCCCCATGCCTCAGACCAGTGCCTTCGGCGCGCAAGCGTCGGACCAGCCCCTTGCCTCGCTCGCGATCGAGCGGCGTGAGCCCGGCCCCACCGACGTCGCCATCGACATCCTCTACTGCGGCGTCTGCCACTCCGATCTCCACTTCGTGCGCGGCGAGTGGGGTCAGCAGAGCTGGCCGAT